>Ga0079226_10001404_pt1 | contig 18460 bp, 17 predicted proteins | sample Poulit2014_FD_76345 | JGI IMG/M metagenome (GOLD analysis project Ga0079226, IMG submission 76345) | Agricultural soil microbial communities from Georgia to study Nitrogen management - Poultry litter 2014 | ecosystem: Environmental > Terrestrial > Soil > Agricultural land | place: USA: Georgia... | reverse complement strand
TCCAAGCTAGCTTCCAAACGGGGAGCATCACCCACGCGCGCAGCCGACGTTCGGGAGGAATCAACGACGATCAAGACTCGACGATCCCGCTCCGGACGCCAAGTACGCACCACGACTTCGGCGCGGCGCGCTGTGGCGCGCCAGTCAATAGAGCGCACGTCATCGCCGGGAACGTATTCTCGTAATGAATCAAACTCAGTACCCTGCCCTCGCACCTGCACCGATGCGGCACCGTCCATCTCGCGAAGGCGCGCCAATTTTGAGGGCAAATGACGACGGGCCCTAAACTCAGGCAATACTCGCACCTTGCCATCCACTGCAATCGTTGCCTGTCGTCCCGCAATGCCTAAAGGACCCATCGCTCGAATAGTGACCCCGCCAGCATGAATATCGCCGCGTCGCGAAGGCAAAAGATGCGTGGTAGTTCGCCGTGACTCCTGGATGGGAATCTTGACCGATATCCGGGAAGGTTGAGCTCCCATAGTGGGTTGCCACGCGTCGCGAATTAATCCGCGTAAAGTGCGGGAATTCAGGTTCGTCAAAGTCAGCGTCGACGTTGTTTGTTGACTGAGCCGAACAGGCGAAAACACTTCGCGTCGAATACCCACCCGGCGAGGTGAAGCCGCCAATATCGCGTCAACAATGCACAACACGAGCACGCACAACGCCCAGAACAAAACAGTCACGGGCGAAGGCGCGATAGCGAATGGAATAGCGCCTAAGAGCGCCAAGAGCACGGCGCGGCCGGAAATAATCACTGGGTTACTTACCTACTGTTTTATCGCGGCACCGCAACGGTGGAAAGTACTGTGTCGAGGACCGACTCAGTGGTCACTCCTTCCAGTTCTGCTTCCGCCCGCAACTGGATGCGATGACGCAACGTGGGATGCGCAAGGGCCTTAATGTCGTCTGGAGTGACAAAATTACGGCCCTGCAACCACGCCCACGCACGACCGGTTGCCAGCAATGCTGTGGCACCACGAGGCGAAACGCCGACGGAAAGGGAGGGGGCATTACGCGTCGCCCGACATACATCAACGACGTATCCCAACACGTCACGGGATACTTCAACATCAGCAACCTGAGCTCGAGCTTGCCGCAGAATATCCGCGTCAGCCACCGGAGAAACACCTGCTGCCTGCAAATCACGAGGATCAAAACCATGTGCATGCCGTTCCAAAACAGTCACTTCATCTTCGCGCGGCGGCAGAGGCAAAATGAGTTTCAGTAGGAAGCGGTCCAACTGCGCTTCGGGAAGCGGGTAGGTGCCTTCGTACTCAATGGGGTTTTGAGTAGCCACGACAACAAATGGATCCGGCAGGGCCTTTGGATCTCCGTCTACCGAAACTTGACGCTCTTCCATAGCTTCCAGCAGTGAAGCCTGTGTCTTAGGTGGCGTACGGTTGATCTCATCAGCCAACATGAGATTGGTGAAAACTGGCCCTTCTCGGAACGAGAATTCGGCGCTGCGGGCGTCATAAATCAGTGATCCCGTCACATCACCGGGCATGAGATCAGGCGTGAACTGAACACGCTTAGTATCAACATTTAGGGCCGCAGCCAAGGTACGCACCAAAAGTGTTTTAGCCACTCCCGGTACGCCTTCAAGCAGCACGTGGCCGCGACACAGCAATGCGATAACGAGTCCCGTCACCGCTGCGTCTTGACCAACTACCGCTTTGGAAACTTCCTGGCGAAGCGCTAGCAGCGCCGAGCGGGTGCCGTTGTGATGGTTCGTGGCAGGTGGAGGCGAAACCTGAGTTTCCGTTTGGCTCTCACTGGAAGACACGGTTGATGGTTGGGGCGGGTTCGTGGATTGTTGAGCATCTTCACTCACGAAGCTGCTACCTCACTTTCAAGACTGTCGAGAGAATGGGCTAAATGGAGAAGTTCGGGTTCACTGACAGGAGCAGAGCCGAAAAGCAGACCGTAGACACTCTCATAGTCACGGCCGGTGGCATGTGCGACAGCCGCGGCAAGCGCTGAATTGGGGGTGCTAGCGGCTAGCCCCAAACGTTGGGCGCAGCGTAGCGCTGCACCAGAACGCAGTGCCTGACCGGCGTGAACCAGCGAGGATCCTCGGCGGTATAAATGGCCCAAACCGATGGTTGTTTCTGTTGAATGCACCTCCACCGGCAACGGTTCAATCATAAGCGGCCCCATCCGCCGCCCGCGCCACAACGCAGCAACGATCGCAACGAGCAAAGACAACAGCATCGCTCCGCCAAACCAGGGCGGGAGGAAATCAAAAAGTGAAGGCCCCTGTTCATCACCGGGTTCCACACCGGCGTCGGTGAAAGAGGGGATGACCCACAGCAGTTCGGGCTTTTCACCGAGCGACCGCATCGTTAATGCGGCATTTCCTGCTGAATCCAGTTCGTCATTTTGGAATGGTGCAATGTCGGCGAAAAACCGGATAGAACCGTCATCTGTGGCAGCGAACGCCCCCATGGAATTTTGAATGAAACACAGTTCGAGATCTTGATCGTCACCTTGCTCGAGCATGAACCCTGGATCGCTGGGGGAAATTTCTGACGCCGCTTGTGCGTGTGGGTCGTCGCACTCGGCCGCAACCAGGTTTGAGTCATCTCCATCCGCTTCATAAACCTGGTCATCGAGGGTCAAGGATGGCGCTAAGTGAGACAGGGTATCCTGTGTTGGTTGAGCTATGACGAGGTTTGCCCCGCTGTCGTGTATCTCGCCATAGAGATATTCCTCCACAAACCAGGCGTCTAAGAAAAACACCGTGGTGTTTTCATCTGCCTTGGCAGCCGCTTCTTCTGGTGAATGAGTCACAGTCAGATCCACGCCCTGGTCTTTCAAGATGTTGGCTAACGCCATGCTGCCATCTTCATGATGGTTATCGGGGTGGAGAGGAATCTTATTGCCGCCCGGTCGGATGAGAATCATTGCCAGTCCCAAAACAACCACGCCGATTAGGATGATTACCCACGGCCGAGCGCGTCTGGCTCGGCGCTTTAGTCGACTTCCAGCTGTGGTGCCATCGCCGACGACCGTCGCAGCCAGCGAGTTTTGCGTAACGGTGGCGTGGCTCACGTCATCACCGCCGCGGTATTGGGGCGCGTGGCACTTACTGATGCATCGGCGTCCTTAATCCAGGTGAATTCATCCTGGGTTGCGGCAACCTCGCCGTAACACACTCGATCAAAGAGACGCCCAGCCTGCTGCAAAGTCACCTGAGAAGAAGGCAACTTCGGGCCCGCAATTAACACCACTTCATACGCGGTTTGTCCAGGGCGATCATCAATTATTGCGCGCTCAATTAGCGACCGAGTAATCGCTCGGAATTGATTCATAACAGCCAAGGACCACTGACCAACAGCAGCATGACTCAACGCAGCTTCTCTCAACTCAGCAGCCGTGCGCGTGTCATCGCCCAACACCGCCTGTGAAACGGTCCGACTGCGCCGCCTCCGGCGCACTGGACCAAAAACAATAAACGAAACGGCCGCGGCGACTGCCAAAACCGACACGATCACAACGGCAGCCACGTCAACGGGGACCTGAGTATTTGCTTCAGCCCGCGAGAAAAACTCGGAGATTACCCGAATCAACTTGATCAGCAAAGATTCACCATCGGAACTGTATACCGATTTAGATAACTCCTCTTCAGCCCAGCGGCGAGCCTCATCGCCGTCGGGTACGACGGGAATATCTAGCCACATCATGAGGTGGCACCTGCAGCGCGTGCTAGTTCGATATCGAGCCCCTCATTGCGCATTCTGGTGTCCACGTAAAGCAGCGTCATGATGGCAGCCGTGTAGGGAATGGCAATCAGGATTGAAATTGCGGTACCCACTGCAGTCATGATTGCCATCCAGAACGTGCTTTGAATTGCGAAAATCGCCCCCAAAATGATGACCGGCGTTGAAACAATCGAGGCAACAGTTTGCGCCAGCAACTGTCCCAAAAGGTAAATACCGAGTAAACGCCAAAAACTTCCCCGGGTCAGGGTCCAGGAACGCTTAACGGCTTGGATTGGTCCTTGACGCTCCAAAACCGTGATCGCCGGAGCGAAGAGCAACTTAGTGGAAAGCCACAAGGAATACACGACATACAAGCCCATTCCACCGAGCCCCACCAACACCATCAAGGCGATTGCCTCTGCCTCTAAAAGAAGCATGAAGATTCCAACCAGAATGGCAGCCGGGATAGCCAGCAGCACCATGTTGATCAAAACAAAGCCGATGAGAGGGAAAATGCGGCCCTTTGCCTCGGACCAAAATTTTGCAAAAGTGATTTTCTGCCCGATAGTTGCTCTACTCACTGGCACGGCAAGCAAGCCAGATACCACCGGCACTGCCACGTAACTAAACAGCATTAAAGACAGCGCCGTTGTCAAAACTGTGGAGTCGGGATCAGCCTCCATTTCAAGATACTCAAACGACATGCTGTCTAAAACCGAAGCCATCATGATCGCTTGCAAGATGGCAACAATTGCCACCATGGGAAAAGCGAGTCCCAGGATCAATGCGGGTGACTTACGAATTGCCTGGAACGCGCCGTCGAGGATTTCGGCCAGCCCCAGGGGGCGCAGCGGAATGATTCCTGGGCGAACTTCTGGGCGCGGCGGCGGCATGAAGCCGGGCCCGTAACCTTGAGTCCCGTGTGGTCCCTGGTCTCCCGGCGGAGTCGATCCAGGCGCAGAAGTTCCAGCGTATCCGGGGTAGGGAGTGGCGTAATTCGCCTGTTCCCATGACGAAGGCTGCCCCCATTGGTTGCCATAGGAACCCTGGGGATTTTCCGCAGGCACCTGCTCCGTCGGCGCAGCCCATTCCTGCGAGGAATCGCCCTCAGTCATGAACCCATTCTCCTTCAAAACGAGACGCTTTCTACCAGTTTCTCCACTATCGTGCCACGATGAGCATATGAAAGGACGCGTGCTGGTTGTAGACGACGATACTGCCCTGGCAGAAATGATTGGCATTGTTCTGCGCTCAGAGGGCTTTGAAGCGGTTTTTTGTGAGCGAGGTGATCGCGCTTTAGCCGCTTTTCGTGATGCCTCACCGGATCTAGTTTTGCTGGACTTAATGCTTCCTGGCAAAGACGGCATCGAGGTGTGTCGAGAAATCCGAGCTGAAAGCGGAGTTCCGATCGTGATGCTAACTGCTAAGAGCGACACGGTTGACGTGGTGTTCGGGCTGGAATCGGGAGCCGACGATTACATTGCCAAGCCCTTCAAACCCAAGGAACTGGTTGCCCGGGTGCGCGCCAGGCTCAGAACCAAGGCGGATCCGGAACCCGAGAAACTACAGATCGCAGATTTAGAAATCGATGTGGCTGGCCACACGGTTACTCGCGACGGTGAAAAAATTTCGCTTACCCCCTTGGAATTCGACCTACTAGTAGCCCTGGCGCGTAAGCCGTGGCAGGTTTTCTCTCGCGAAGTGCTGTTATCCACCGTGTGGGGCTACCGCCACTCCGCTGACACCAGGCTGGTGAACGTGCATGTGCAACGTTTGCGGTCAAAAATTGAACGAGATCCAGAAAATCCTGAAATTGTCCTCACCGTCCGCGGTGTGGGGTACCGAGCGGGTGGCGCTGGATAGTGCGCAGCTCTCTACATACGCGCGTAGTGAGCATTACGTTGCTTTTAAGCGCGCTAGCTCTAGTGCTGGCAGGAGGTTACCTTTCCAGCGCTGTACGAGATGGGCTGTTTTCCGACCGTCGCGATCAAATCATCGATGAGGCTGCTCGTGCTGTAGCAAATATGCAGTCAACTTTGGAGACCTCGACAACCACAACCATTCCGGAATCTCAGGCCGTGGTGTTAGATCTCATCCGCGACCTGCAAACCAGCGGTGGCGAGGAACGAGGCGTGGTGCTGCTGCGCAGCCCGGAAACCACGTCTGATTTGAAGATTCTGGAATTTACGTCTCGCCCAGAATTAAAAGAAATCATCTCTGAAGAATTGCGCGACGAAGTGCGTGAGTCTGCCTCACAGCGCTGGCAGTCCGTAGAATTGCCGGCACCATTAGAAAACGGCTCAGCACCCACGCCGGGCATTGTCGTGGGTGCCCCGCTCAACGTCCCATTGGCGGGCTCATATGAACTGTATTTATTCTCCAGTTTAGAAAATGAGCAAAACACGCTCGAGCTGGTACATCGAGTGATGCTGATTGCCGGCGGCGCCTTATTAGCGGCACTGGTGGGAATCTCATGGTTTTCGGCACGTCTTGTCGTCCGGCCGGTGGAAGACGCGGCGGCCATTGCCGTCAGGCTCGCGGATGGGCAACTCACGGAGCGGATGGAAGAAAAAGGTGCCCACGAGTTAACCCAGTTAGCCCACTCGTTCAACGAAATGGCCGCGAGTCTGCAGGAACAAATCACTCGGTTGGAGGAGTTATCTCACCTGCAACGCCGATTTGTCTCCGATGTGTCACACGAATTGCGCACACCTATCACGACGATTCGCATGGCTTCGGAAGTCTTATATTCCGCCCGGGATAGTTTTGAACCGGCAATTGCCCGGTCGGCAGAGTTGCTTTCCACACAACTGGATCGGTTCGAAGAACTACTAGCAGATCTATTGGAAATATCGCGTTTCGACGCGGGAGCAGCAGATTTGGATGCCGAAAATGCAGACATAACCATCCTGGTGCAGCGAGCAATTGACTTAACAGCTCCGCTAGCCGAAACGAAAAACGTGCCGCTGCGATTTAAGTCGCCTGAGTACGAGGTCACGGCGGATGTGGACGTGCGACGAGTGGAGCGGATAATGCGGAATCTGGTTGGTAACGCGATTGAACATTCCGAAGGACAGCCTGTGGATGTCATTGTGGGCGGAAGTGACGAAGCAGTGGCAATTGTGGTCCGCGACCACGGAGTTGGCATGTCCCCAGACCAAGCAGCGCATGTTTTTGATCGGTTTTGGCGCGCGGATCCTGCTCGGGCGCGAACCACGGGCGGCACCGGTCTAGGCCTGGCGATAGCGTTGGAAGACGCCAATTTGCATGGTGGCTGGCTACAAGCTTGGGGGCAATCCGGTAAAGGCGCCACTTTCCGGTTAACGCTGCCTCGTCGAGCAGGCAAGGAACTGTCATCATCACCCTTACCGCTGGCACCCGTTATGGAAGACACGGGTGAACAACGACGGGCAGATTCAGACCCGGCTGCGCTGCCGACCTTCCTTTCCGACTTCGGTGAAGAGGATGAAAATTCGTGACGGGTAATCAAGGACACTCACTTTTCCGTCCACGGTTGACGCTAACGGCGGCGGTGTGCGGCGCAGCCATGATGTTGGCTGGGTGCGCACAAATGCCGTCGTCGGGGGACGTGGAAGAGGGAGTCGGAGAACTTTCAGCGCCGCGGGGAGGACACCTGCTTCCAGAGGCTCCTGAGCCCGGCGATAGTCAACTGGAAATCGTGCAAGGCTTTTTGCGCACGGTAGGTGCCGGTCCCGAAGATGACTATTCAGTGGCGCGACAGTTTTTGACGCACCAGGCTCGAAAAGATTGGATTCCCACGGAACGGACTCTTGTTCATCCCGTTGACTGGAGTTTTGACCCCGTGGTTCACGACGACGATTCCGTCGAGTTTGAAGTGCCCGTCTCTGCCACGGTCGATAATCATGGGCGGTACGCCCCCGCTTCTGAAGGCACTGAAGAGGACATCAGTTTCTCCTTAGAGAAAAACCGGGCAGGGGAGTGGCGTATCGCAAAACTTCCTGATGGAGTGATGATTTCCGTCACCAACTTTGACCTGGTCTACAGCCAAATACCGGTGTATTTTGCCACGGCAGACCAGGAACGTTTGGTTCCCGAACTGCGATGGTTCCCACGCGCTGATACCGCGACTTGGGCGACTCAAGCGATATTGGACGGTCCCTCACCCTGGTTGCGCGACGCCGTCCATGATGCTGTTCCAGCCGGTACTGCGTTGGGTGCTGACGAAGTGATTGTTCAACAGGGCACGGCAAGTGTTGACTTAACGCGTGAAATTCTAGACGCGAGTACGGAAGATCGGGGGATGCTTGCCACCGCATTGGAAGAGACACTGGCGAGACTTCCCAACATTCAAGATGTGGACCTGCATGCAGGTGACGTAGAAATCGAGAGGGCGGATGAACGTCCCGCACTGGAACGTGAATCGACGCCGGTATCTCCTTTAATGGCCTTCAGCGATGTACCTGAAGAAGACGATGATTCTACGCACGAGTCATTTGTTGAATACGTAGAAGGAGAGTTCGTACCGCGCGAAGACCTCGAGATTCCCGAGGAAGAAGTCACTACCTTTGCTACGCCGCTCGATACGCAAGACCCGATTGCCGTCGCCACTAAAGACCGCGTACTTGGAGTAGAGCCAGATAGCGAATCAGTGGTTTTATTCGATGAAAGAGGCGTCAACTCGGTGTCGTGGGACCGCCACGGATGGTTATGGGCTAGCAGAGAAGGAAGTGCAAAACTCTCAGCACTCACCTATGACGGCGATTATGTGGAGTTAACACCCGAATGGCTCAAAGGACGGGAAGTGCTGCAAGTGCAGGTATCCCGTGAAGGCGCACGAATCATGGTTTTATCTCGTGCAGACAAAGGTGTGGACGTCGACGTGGCGGGCCTGGTGCGAGATGAAGACGGTGTGCCGCAAGGAATCTCATCGTCAATCGCCATCAGTACTACATTTGACAACGTGAAGGACGCGGTGTGGGTTGACGAACTCCTCGTCGCATTCTTAGCCGAAGGTTCCTCAGGGGGCAGTAATGCTCCATATTTTGTGGAAATTGGTGGAGAAAATACTCCGCTACCCGTGGTCAAAGATGCGCAAAACCTCGCAGCGGGTAAAGGTGAGCGAAACCTCTACCTAACTACCAGTGATGAGCGGCTGTATGTTCGCGACGGTAAAAACTGGTCCCCGGTCGCGGAAAATATTCATTATCCACAGTTCCCCGGATGAGGGCCGCGTCCACACCGATGTCGTGAAGTCGGGTTAAACGGCATGCGTTGCTCGATGTTTATGGGATGACATTCTTGACCAGGTTGAGCCGCAGTTTCCTCGGAGAACTGCGCGGAGTTACTGACCTTATAGCGCCGGTAACCTGCTGCGGTTGCGGTGCCTTTGACGCCCTAACTACGCCGGCCCTTGGAACACCCCTGTGCCGACAATGTCGACCACGCGTGACACCCCACCTGCGTCGGGTTGAACACTCTGCTTCAGCTTGGTCCAGCCGTACATCAGCCCCCGTCTGGGCGATCGCGTCATATGACCAGGCATGGCGGGAGGTCATTTTGAATTTCAAAAACCGGGGCCGCAGTGATGGATTGCCGCTATTGCAGCAGGCAGGGGAGAAGTTGGGGGCTCACCTAGCAGGCCTCATGGTCAGCCACGGGGATGACAATAGACGGCCGCTACGCAGCCGTTTCTCTGGAATCCAGTCAGCAAAACCGCTCACGGTGATACCGGCTCCGACACGAAAACCGTCGTGGCTGAGCGGGAGGGAACTCAACCTCCCCGCCCTCATAGCTAACTCGATGACGAGGGAGTTGCATCAACATGGGCTTGAGGCCGAGAGTTCTCAACTCTTACGAAACCGTTACTTCGCGCGTGATCAGATCGGAATGACGGCGCGCGCCCGTTTGAACAACCGATTGGATTCCATGCGCGTGACCAAACAGAAAGATCTAAGCGGCCAGCACATTGTTTTAGTGGACGATGTGCTCACCACCGGCGCAACCATGCTCGCTGCGTTTCATGCCGTTACTCGTGCGGGAGCGATTGTTTTAGGGGCAGCCGTCATCGCGGCAACACCAAAAAGATCGGATGAGAGAAACTGATGGCCGAGTTTGCGGGGACTTCTGGGTGAAACACACCATTATTTCATGCAACCAGTCCGGATAAGTGGGACGTTTTGGTGTGCACGACGAGCGCTTTGTGCATTAATGTGGTCTGTTACTAGGAACCCCGGCGCAAGGAGGTGGTCCTGGCTTTCTCGCAACGCTGCGAAGAATAAAAGCGTTGCCCCTTCAGCAATTATCACGTGTGCGCCGGAACGTCTTCGGCGCACTTTCACCCCTCGGAGGTCTTTCGTGGACATTGTCGTCGTCGGTCGTCACACCGAAATCAAAGAGCGCTTTAACAGGCACGTTGAAGACAAACTCGCGAAGGTAGAAAAACTGGCCCCGCATACACAACGCATTGATGTTGTTGTCACGCATGAGCGAAATCCCCGTCAAGCAAATAACGCTGAACGCGTTGAAATTACGCTACGAGGTAAGGGACCAGTTGTCAGAGCTGAAGCAGCAGCCAGTGACCAGTACGGAGCGCTTGATCTAGCGCAAGGGAAACTCTTAGAGCGTTTACGTCGGATGCGAGATCGTGCCAAAGACCGGAATAAGCGCCGTCCAATGCGGCTGGTTCCCGAGACTGAGCCCGGCGTTCCGTTAACGTCATTCCCCCCGCAGGAGCGGAAAAGCGAGGAAGATCTAGAAAAAGTTGCCAACAGTGAAACTGGATATTCCGAAGACGACGACCACGAACTGCCACGTCCCGAAGTGGATGGGGAAGCAGTGGAGATCCAGTTGGGCGCTTCTCCGGTTGTTATTCGAGAAAAAGTTCACAGCGCTAATCCGATGACCATAGATGACGCTATTTATGAAATGGAACTAGTCGGTCACGATTTTTTCCTTTTCATTGATGCCGATACGGGCCAACCGTCAGCCTGCTATAAGCGCCGTGGTTGGACATACGGCGTGATACGCCTGGCTGCCACTCCCTCGGCCGTCACCGTTTAAAGGTTCATCTAGGCAATAACTCGCGCACTGGGGATGACCAAACAGGTCATCCCCAGTTTTTACGCGCACCCGAAAATGGTGATGAATAGATAACCGGAAGTTTTCTTTACTGCCAAGTAAGTGGAATACTTCGACCACGAACGATGTTGTGTTCGCCAGGTCAACGCGTGGGGGAGTTAAACTAACCCCAACCTCGCGGCGACCGCCCCCAGGCGGGGTGCCCTGGCATACGATGGCCGGTGGGCCTGTCGCGAAGGTCGATGAGTCCGCATCGCATATGCCCGCGATGGTCGATGGTTCTAGGAGTTTTTAAGTGGCCGCATTTTTCGAGAAGATCCTGCGAGCTGGCGAAGGAAGAGCGCGGAGGCGCTTAGAAGCCATAGCTGCCCAGGTTAATGCCTTCGAAGAGGGGTTCACTGACTTATCCGACGAAGAACTGAAGGAAGAAACGGATCGTTTCAAAGAGCGGCTCGCTGACGGCGAAACTCTCGACGATATTTTAGTTGAGGCATTTGCCGCGGTGCGGGAAGCATCGAAGCGTACTTTAGGGCTGCGGCACTTCGATGTGCAGATCATGGGTGGCGCAGCGCTGCACCAGGGCAATATCGCAGAGATGAAAACCGGTGAAGGTAAGACCCTCGTTGCGACCCTTCCTTCTTACCTCAACGCACTAACAGGTAAAGGCGTTCACGTTGTTACCGTCAACGATTACCTTGCCTCGTATCAAAGTGAGTTGATGGGGCGTGTGTTCCGTTTCTTGGGGATGACCACCGGGTGCATCACGTCGAACATGAAAGCGGCCGATCGGCGCAAGCAATACGAAGCTGATGTTACGTACGGTACAAATAACGAGTTCGGTTTCGATTATTTGCGTGACAATATGGCGACCTCGATGGACAACCTTGTCCAGCGTGAACACAACTTCGTCATCATTGACGAGGTGGACTCGATTCTGATCGACGAAGCGCGTACGCCGCTTATCATTTCTGGCCCAGCAGGTGGAGACGCTAATAAGTGGTACGTCGAGTTCTCTCGGCTAGTCCAGCGCCTTAAGAAAGATGAAGACTACGAAGTCGATGAGAAGAAGCGCACGGCCGGTGTATTAGAACCCGGTATCGAAAAGGTTGAAGACTACTTAGGTATTGACAACCTGTATGAGTCTCTCAATACGCCACTGATCGGTTTTTTGAATAATGCGCTGCGCGCCAAGGAACTATTCAAGCGTGATAAAGATTATGTTCTGATGAGCAATGAAGTCATGATCGTTGATGAACACACCGGTCGTGTCTTGGCGGGGCGTCGTTATAGCGAAGGCATGCACCAGGCCATTGAGGCTAAAGAAGGCGTGCCGATCAAGGCGGAGAATCAAACCTTCGCCACGATTACTTTGCAGAACTACTTCCGCCGCTACGAGAAAATTTCCGGTATGACCGGTACTGCGGAGACGGAAGCCGCGGAGTTCTATTCCACCTACGAAATTGGCGTTATTCCGATCCCAACGAATAAGCCGATGATTCGTAAAGATCAAGCTGACTTGGTCTATAAGAGCGAAGAAGCTAAATTCCAGGCAATAGTTAAAGACATTGTCGAGCGTCACGCTGTCGGACAACCGGTTTTGGTCGGTACCGTCAGTGTTGAGAAATCAGAGCTTCTTTCCCGCATGCTGCGCAAGAACGGCGTGCCGCATGAAGTGTTGAACGCTAAACAGCATGAGCGCGAAGCGTCAATTGTTGCCATGGCCGGGCGAAAAGGTGCCGTTACCGTTGCAACGAATATGGCTGGTCGTGGTACGGACATCATGCTGGGCGGTAACGCCGAGTTTCTAGCGGTGCAGAACCTAGAAAATCAGGGGCTTGACCCGGCAGAAAACCCTGACGAGTATGAAGAGGCGTGGCCAAAAGCCCTGGAAGAGGCGCAGCAGGCCGTTGCTGACGAACACGAAGCCGTCAAAGAAGTGGGCGGACTTTACGTGGTCGGTACCGAACGCCACGAGTCTCGTCGTATTGATAACCAGTTACGTGGTCGTTCCGGGCGTCAAGGTGACCCAGGCGAGTCCCGTTTCTATCTGTCGCTAAATGACGACTTGATGCGGCTATTCAACTCCGCTATGGCTGAGTCGCTGATGAACCGGACCGGGGTTCCAGATGACATGCCTTTGGAATCGAAGGTGGTCACTCGGGCAATCCAATCGGCGCAAACCCAGGTTGAGGCCCGCAACTTTGAGATTCGTAAAAACGTCTTGAAGTATGACGATGTCCTTTCTCGGCAGCGCACTGTGATGTATGACGAGCGTCGTCGAGTGCTGGAAGGCGAAGACCTGGGCAGTCAGATACAGCACTTCTTGGATGACGTTGTGGCGTTGCACGTCGATGCTGTTGCTGGCGGTGGTCGTCCCGAAGACTGGGATATTAACCAGTTGTGGAATGAGTTGAACACTGTCTTCCCAATTTCCATCACGGTGGAGGAAGTCATCAATGAAGTTGGTGGCGCTGAAGCACTTTCGCGGGACTTCTTATATGAAGAACTCCTCGCTGATGCTCGTCTGCAGTACCAGCAGCGAGAGACGGAGATCGGTTCTGAACAGATGCGTGAACTGGAGCGCCGCGTGGTGCTCTCTGTTTTGGACCGCAAGTGGCGGGAGCACCTTTACGAGATGGACTACCTCAAAGAGGGTATCGGGCTGCGCGCTATGGCCCAACGAAATCCGCTTGTGGAGTACCAGCGCGAGGGTTTCCAGTTATATGAGGCCATGACCGAAGGCATTAAAGAAGAGTCCGTCGGGTACATGTTCAACATTGAAATCAAAGCTGCCGAAGAAGCCGAGCAGGGTGAAGGGGAAGCTAGCCAGTCGAATCTGGATGGCGCCTCCGCTCCGACGCAGTTGCAGTACTCAGCGCCCGCTGAGGGTGGTGGCGAGCAGGAAGTTCGTACCGTTCGCAAGCAGGCAGCAGATGATGGACAAACTTTTGAAGGAACCTCCCGTAACGCTCCTTGCCCCTGCGGCTCGGGAGAGAAATACAAGCGCTGCCACGGTAAAAACGTCGCCGTTAAGTAGTGAAGGGGGCGCAGTTGCGATTGCTCACGCGTTAAAAGAAGAGTAGTGCGCCTTACATCGTTTGCAGATAAGTGGCGCGCCAGCGGCCACGGAACGCTTCGAGACGAATGACGGCGGCACGTAGTCTTCCGCCGTCGCTAATCATCACTGCACCTTCGACGATGTCGTGTTTGATGCGGCAGATACGTGAGTTGGTGATGACCACGGTGCGCTGCGATGTGGCGTTTGCTCGCTGAGTAATAGCGACTCGTCGCGTGACGGCATTGAGTACTTCTGGATACCCAGCGTGTGAGTTGAGGTAGAGGGCGGGCTCCATTGATCGTCTCCTGAACGGCTTTTGTGATGGAGATCGCGGCCCGCTCTGGGTGCACCATGTCGCATTGGCTGCAGCACTTCTTTTTTAAGGGCTTTCTCACGGCGGCGCGGCGTGCGATGCTCGGTAGTCGTTCGTGGCGCTGAAGGGAGTGTGGCTCCAATTTAGGACGGCGGCGAATGGCCGGTTGCGTCACGGTCTGGCGGGGGCGGGAGATGGTTTGCGTGCTCATATGTCTTCCTTGACGTAGGGGTGGGCATGTTACGTGAAGTCTCAGGACAGTTCCGATGCCTTTGGTGGCGGGATTAGTTCGGTTCCGGGATGAATGAGACTGGGATTGGGGCCGATGAGGTCTTTGTTGTGCTCATACCATTGCCGCCACGCGGCATCTATCTGTGTTTCTGAGGCCTCCGTACTCAAGTGATCGCGGGCAATGGTCCATAGGGATTCCCCCTCTGCCACGTGGTGGTTTTCCTGTGGTGGTTGTGTTGATGCCAGAACGGCTTGTGATTCTTCGCTGCTTTCGTCTTTAGTGTTTCCTTCTTTATTCGCAGACTCTGTCTTGGTTGAGGTTTTTAAGATCTCTTCAAAGTCGTGTGCCTGTTGGTCCCAGCCGGTGGATGGGAAGTCAGCACTTTCGTTGTTGTCACTCAGCGACGGAGAATCTGCGTCGTTCCTCGTATCAAATTCAGATTGTGAGGAGATTGAAATTTCACTCGCATTACCCACATGACTGGTCTGAGGTGTTGCGTGAGATGGCAATGCAATACCGGCGCTCAAGCCAACTCCCAGTGCCCCGGCAATGAGGTGTCGTAGGAATCGGGGTGACCAGCGGCGAAGAACGGTTTCGCCGACCTGCCAGGTGCGTTTCATCTTTTGCAGCCCTGCGCAGGTGGTCGCAATCGTCAAAATGCCGGCTAGCCACAGCAGGCCGATGATTGCGCCTAACCAACCCAGTATTTCGACCGTGTCCACGATGAATTCGGGATCTTGCACATCGAAGTCGGTTATGAGTATCGGGATTCGCTGCGCAGCAAAACTCATGACGCCGGCGAGGGAGACCACTGTGGCCAACCACAGAAAACTCACGAGCCTTCCGGCTCCTGATTTAGTGATCTGCATGACCGATGCCCCTTTTGATGCTATTTGATGCTGTTTGATGATTCTAGGTGTATCACGAATGTCTTAGATCGTGGCAAGACTTTTCTGCGATCTGTGGATTACTCCAGAAATCCCCCGTAACCAACGGTACGTTGAAACCATGCGGTGGGAAGCTTTCTTTAGTGATTTAGACAGTCGCATGCAGGCGCTAGAGCGGTTGAGTATTCACAGTGAAATTCGCGAGAAAACCCGGGCAGAAGCGGCACAGATCACGCTGGTGGATCGCCTCTTAGGAAGCGTGGGAAAGCATCTGGAAGTGACTTTAATGAATGGGGAGAAACTCTCAGGAACCTTAACGAGCGCTTACGCGCAGTGGATACTACTTTCTGGTGCGCACACTGAAAGCGTCATTGTCACGGGCGCAATCGCGATGGCTACCGGCTTATCGACAACCATCGGTCCGCCTCCGGGAAGTGCCGCTAAACGGCTCGGCCTCGGTCACGTCTTACGCACGTTCGCACGAGATAGGTCTGAGGTGCGTCTAAGTTTGCTGCACGTCGACATCACCGGGGTTTGTGATCGGGTGGGAGCCGACTACGTCGAAATCACTCGCCACACCCCCGGTGAACCGCGCCACCGCCGCAAGCAGGTAACGGTCGCGCACGAGGTGATATGCGCCGTCCATAATCGTGGAAACTACGTAAAGACTGTTTAAGAATTGGCGTCCTGTTGAGCATCTTCAGCGGCGAAGCGTTCGCGCACTTTGGCGTATTCGCGATCGATATAAGCGTCTAATTCAGATTCTTCTACTCGCCATTGCCCTCTGCCTCCCACTTGGATGGCGGGCAGGTCACCAGAGCGCACCAATGCATAGGCTTGCGCACTGGAGATATTCAAGACCTCAGTTACGTCGGCGAGAGTTAAGAATCGGCGGGACATAGTCATAAGCATGGCATCTTCTAATTTGAAATACGCGTTATCCACAGATTGGGCTATAAAGCGCACGGGGATAGAGAAACTTCGCCAATATACTAGTTGTGAATACTTATGACCCTGGTACCAGCGCGACCCTCGCACCCCCAACTTTTGGACAACCTGCTGCTGATGAAATGAACGCGTGGGGTTCGCAGGCGCCGGCTGCGCGTTTTCGTAAACCAGGATGGCGTGATCCACGACTAGTCTTCGGCCTGATTTTACTGGCACTGGGTATCGCACTCGGAAGTGCAGCAGTGTCAGTCGCAGGAGACACCGTGAGTGTTTATCAAGCCAAAACCACGATCCCCACGGGACAAGAACTCAGCAAAACGGACGTCAATGTTAGCCACGTTCGCATAGACGATCATAAAAGCCACTATTTGACACCCGATGTTGATCAGTCGTGGTGGGATGAACAGCCGGTAGTTCAGCGCACGGTTACTCAAGGGGAACTGATTCCGTTGTCGGCAGTGGCTAGTGAAGAAATCCGGAGTTTCCGGCCCGTGAATTTCGACCTTCCCAGCACGCAAGACGGTGCGTTCAAAGCGGGAGATTTCATTGATGTGTGGCACGTGCCAGATGTAAGGGACGATGGAGAGCCACAAAAAATTGCCTCCGAGGTGGAGGTGTCAGCACTGACTGAAGACTCTTCCACCTTGAGTTTGTCGGGGGCTCACGTGGCCACGGTGTTGATCCCCAGTTCAGAGGTCCCCACGGTCTTAACCGCCCGCAACGGTGATGGTGAAGTGGAACTGGTGAAACTCCCTGCCGGAGAGATTTCGCAGTGAGCGCCACGATTTTATTAGCCGCACGCGACGACACCGAGCGGGCAGTTTTAGAAGGCGTTAACGCCACCAGGGATCTCAAAGTGATGCGAAGGTGCGCGGATCTCACGGATTTAATGGCCGGCGCCGCCGCGGGAGTGGGCCAGTTAGCAATTATTGACGCCGACTTTGTCGCCTTGGACATCGATATGCTCATGCGGGTCATGGTCGAGGGATGCGTTGTCATCATGATCGGCGATGCTTACTCGCATCCCGAACTCGTTGCGGCCGCTCGAGATGCCGGCACGCTGGTGGCTCAAGATGTGCCAGAGGCTCTTTCGTTGGCCTCGCAGTGGGCTAACCGAAGTGAATCTGAGCAACTCGCTAGTTCAGCAGAAGATCGAGCCGGTCGGGTCATTGCCGTATGGGGCCCAGCCGGCGCCCCGGGACGTACGACGCTCGCCATCGAAATCGCGGCATCCTTGGCGCGCCGAAACCATAAAACACTGCTGATTGATGCTGATTCTTATGGCGGAATGGTTGCGCCAGCAATGGGCTTATTAGACGAGACGCCGGGAATCATCGCCGCATCGCGGCTAGCAGCCCAAGGACGTTTGACGCCCGCGAGCTTGGTTGAAAATTCGCTGCTGGTTCACGAGACCTTGCGGGTGCTGGTGGGAATACCGCGCGCTGAGCGGTGGATTGAACTGCCCGCCACCGCTTTGGACCAAGTGTGGAAGCAGGCTCGCCGCAGTTCCGACTACACGGTTATTGACTGCGGTTTTAATTTGGAACGGGACGAGGAGCTCATGTTCGATTCCCGCGCTCCACAGCGCAATGCCGCTACCTTGTCAGCATTGGAGAATGCCGACACAGTGGCGGTGGTAGGCAGTGCTGATCCGCTGGGGATTCCGCGGTTCGTCAAAGGGGTTGATGAACTTAAAGAAACGGTTAATAAACCGATCATTCCCTTCATTACTCGGGTGCGTGATTCCGTAGCAGGTAAGGGAGCGCGTGCATCAGTGCGTGAAGTCTTAGCGCGTTTTGCCGGCTTGAATGAGGCGATGATCATCCCTGATGACCGAGATGGTTTCGACGCGGCGTTATTGAACGGAAAGACCCTGGCGGATGTGGCGCCACAATCGCCGGCCTTAAAAGAAATAGAGCGCGGTGTAGAGGGCCTTAGAAGAAAAACAGCAGCTGTTACGCAACAATGAACACATGCGCATTTATATTCCCGCCACGTTGCACGAGGTCAGGCAAGAAAACTTTGGGGCTGGAGGACGCGTGATACACGCCCTCACGCCCCTGTTGCGTGAATATTTCGAACGAGTGGAAAAACGGTCCTACGACGATGAGTCGCTGGAATACGCAGCCTTTATCGCCGCCGCCGACACAGCAATTGATCTCCTTGCGCATTCTGAGAACGAGCCTTTACAACGCGTGGTGATCGCCGCAGATGTCCCCGATGACTTTGTAACTTTAGTCAATCAGGCTGAAGACC
>Ga0079226_10001403_pt1 | contig 18462 bp, 35 predicted proteins | sample Poulit2014_FD_76345 | JGI IMG/M metagenome (GOLD analysis project Ga0079226, IMG submission 76345) | Agricultural soil microbial communities from Georgia to study Nitrogen management - Poultry litter 2014 | ecosystem: Environmental > Terrestrial > Soil > Agricultural land | place: USA: Georgia... | reverse complement strand
GCTTCTGAAATTTACAAAAAGAAACGTACTGAAGAAATCATTGTAAAAAATACTTTCGAACCCTTGCATTCAAGGTGTTAAGCATGTATAATACACAGATGTGCAATCTCATAGTTACCCAAAAAAGGGGATTGCATTGACCATGCATTTTTTGTATAATAATAATGTTGGTCAAAAAAGCGATGAAGTGAAAGGTTGTTGATACACCCGGCCCCTTTGCCATGGCCAGTTATCAAGAAATTTTCATGGAGCAGTTCTATTATAAAATAGGCGAAAAGGAGGGAAAATAATGGCAAAAGAGAAGATTCGAATTCGGTTAAAAGCATATGATCATCGCATTTTAGATCAATCTGCCGAGAAAATTGTAGATACGGCTAATCGTTCAGGCGCTAATGTTTCCGGACCAATACCGCTTCCTACAGAAAAATCTGTTTACACGGTATTGCGTGCGACACATAAGTTTAAAGACGCCCGTGAACAGTTCGAAATGCGTACTCATAAACGTTTAATCGACATCGTCAGCCCAACACCGCAAACAGTCGACTCATTAATGCGTCTTGACTTGCCGTCCGGTGTTGATATTGAAATCAAATTATAAACTATCGATAATTATAGGAGGTGTAACGGATGACGAAAGGAATCTTAGGTCGCAAAATCGGCATGACACAGCTCTTTTCTGAAGAGGGTGAACTTACGCCGGTAACTGTCATTCAAGCTGAGCCTAACGTCGTTCTGCAAAAACGAACAACGGAAAATGATGGCTATGTAGCATTGCAACTCGGTTTTGCTGATAAAAAGGAATCACGTACAAACAAAGCGGAAAAAGGTCATGCTGAAAAAGCAAACACAATCCCTAAGCGCTACGTTCGTGAAATCCGTAACGCAAACCCTGATGAATATGAAATTGGTCAGGAAATAGGCGTTGATGCTTTTGAGGCCGGGGACAAAATTGATGTAACGGGTACGACTAAAGGGAAAGGTTTCCAAGGTGCTATTAAGCGTCATGGGCAAGGACGCGGTCCGGAAACACACGGCTCCCATTTCCATAGAAAACCGGGTACATTGGGTGACATTAACTCGATGCGTGTTTTCAAGGGTCAATCGATGCCTGGTCAAATGGGCGGTAAACAGGTCACCATCCAAAACCTTGAAGTCGTAAAAGTAGACGCTGAGAAAAATCTATTACTGATCAAAGGAAACATCCCAGGTGCAAAAAAATCATTCGTAAAAATAACGAGTGCATTAAAGGCTAACTAATAATAAATACGAAGGGAGGATATGTCATGCCTAAAGTAGCACTACTAAAACAAGACGGATCTCAAGCTGGAGATGTTGAATTGAATGGTTCAGTCTTCGGTATCGAGCCTAATACACATGTACTGCATGAAGCTGTTTTGATGCAGCGTGCATCAATGCGTCAAGGCACACATGATGTGAAAAACCGTTCAGAAAGAAGTGGCGGAGGACGCAAGCCATGGCGCCAAAAAGGCACAGGCCGTGCTCGTCAAGGTTCCATCCGTTCACCGCAATGGGTAGGCGGCGGAACTGTATTTGGTCCGACACCACGCAGCTACAGTTATAAAATGCCGAAAAAAGTTCGTCGTTTAGCATTGAAGTCTGCCTTTTCTTCTAAAGTTCAAGAAGAGAATATTGTTGTGTTGGAAAACATCGCTTTTGATGCTCCAAAAACAAAAGAAGTCGTTAAGATGCTTGAAGCATTGAACGTCGATACAAAAGTGCTGATTGTAACAGCTGAAAAAGATGAAAATATCATCCGTTCAGCAAACAATCTTCCAAACACACATGTTTTAACAGTTGAAGAAGTGAATGTGTTAGATTTGCTGACGCATGACAAGCTGGTCATCACCAGGGACGCAGCTGATAAAGCAGGGGAGGTGCTTGCACAATGAAAGATCCACGTGATATTATAAAGCGCCCCGTCATTACAGAAGATTCTGCCGATCTGATGGCGGAAAAGAAACATACGTTTGAAGTCGAGCCTAAATCGAACAAGACTGAAATCAAGCAGGCTGTAGAGCTTGTCTTTGATGTTACAGTAGAACGTGTCAATACAATGAACATTAAAGGTAAATTCAAGCGGATGGGCCGTTATGGAGGCTTTCGTCCTAATCGTAAAAAAGCGATTGTGCAGCTTTCGGAAGACAGTAAAGAACTTGACTTCTTTGAAGGCTAATTAACAACTATGTGAAGGAGGGTAAAACGATGGCGATTAAAAAATTTCAACCAACATCAAATGGTAAACGTAATATGTCTGGGTCTGATTTTGCAGCAATAACAACGGATAACCCTGAGCAGTCTCTGTTGAGCCCGCTATACAAACGTGGCGGACGCAATAACCAGGGAAAAATGACAATGCGTCATCAAGGCGGCGGCCATAAGCGTCAATACCGCATCATTGACTTTAAACGCGATAAAGATGGCATACCAGGACGCGTTGCCACGATCGAATATGATCCCAACCGTTCGGCTAACATCGCATTGATTCACTATGCCGATGGAGAAAAGCGCTACATCTTAGCCCCAAAAGGTATGAAAACAGGGCAGAAAATTGAGTCAGGCGAAAATGCCGATATCAAAATGGGAAATGCTATGAAATTAAAAGATATTCCTATTGGTACGATTATTCATAACGTTGAACTGAAGCCGGGACGCGGCGGTCAGCTGGTACGGTCGGCAGGTGCGGATGCCCAGGTTCTGGGGCGTGAAGGCAAATATACACTCGTTCGCCTGACATCAGAAGAAGTACGCTTGGTACTGTCTGAATGCCGTGCCACAATCGGGCAGGTCGGCAACATTGAAAACGAACTGATCCGTGTCGGAAAAGCAGGCCGGTCACGCTGGCAAGGCAAACGTCCGAGTGTCCGCGGAACTGTAATGAACGCGTTCGATCACCCACATGGCGGTGGTGAAGGAAAGTCATTCATCGGACTTGAATCCCCTGTATCACCTTGGGGCAAACCGACAATCGGTTACAAAACCCGCAAGCGCAATAAGTCGACAGATAAGTATGTTGTTCGTGAACGCAGACGTAAAAAATAAACGCTACTATGACGGGAAGTAAAACCGTCGTTTATCGCGAAAGGAGGTTTATCCATGGGTCGCAGCTTGAAAAAAGGACCTTTTGCAGATGACCATCTTATGAAAAAAGTTGAAAACTTAAATGAGTCGAATAAAAAGCAAGTTATTAAAACCTGGTCACGCCGATCGACGATTTTTCCTAATTTTGTCGGGCATACCATCGCTGTTTATGACGGACGTAAACATGTACCCGTTTATGTAACAGAGGATATGGTCGGCCATAAATTAGGAGAGTTCGCTCCGGGCCGTACATTTAAAGGACACTCCGGTGATGATAGGAAAACAAAACGCTAATGAGAGGAGGCATTCTAAATGCAAGCTAAAGCCGTTGCGAAATCAGTTCGTATTGCTCCTCGTAAAGTTCGCTTAGTCATAGATTTGATTCGAGGAAAAGAGGTCGGTGAAGCAATTGCCATTCTGCGTCATACCCAGCGCGGTTCTTCACCTGTTATAGAAAAGGTCTTGAACTCTGCTGTTGCGAATGCAGAACACAATTATGAAATGGAGCCGGACAATCTGGTTATTTCCGAAGCCTTCGTCGATGAAGGTGTAACGCTGAAACGGTTCCGTCCGCGTGCGCAAGGGCGCGCAAGTCAGATTAATAAACGCACGAGCCATGTAACAGTCGTGGTATCAGAAAAGAAGGAGGGATAATCTGTGGGTCAGAAAGTAAATCCTAGGGGTCTTCGTGTCGGTGTCATTCATGATTGGGAATCCAAGTGGTATGCCGGCAAAGACTATGCAGACTTGCTACATGAAGATATTAAAATCAGGGAATACCTTGAAAACCGCCTGCAAACGGCTGCTGTTTCACACATCGACATTGAGCGTGCAGCAAACCGTGTTAATATCACAATTCATACTGGAAAGCCAGGAATGGTAATCGGTAAAGGCGGCTCTGAAGTAGAAGCACTGAGAAAATCTCTTAACAGCCTGACAGGCAAACGGGTTCATATCAATATAGTTGAAATCAAGAAAGTAGATTTGGATGCAACATTAGTTGCCGAAAATATTGCCCGTCAACTTGAAAATCGTATTTCATTCCGCCGTGCACAGAAACAATCCATTCAGCGAACTATGCGCGCTGGAGCAAAAGGTATCAGAACTCAAGTATCCGGACGTTTGGGCGGCACTGACATTGCCCGTTCGGAACATTATAGCGAAGGAACCGTCCCATTGCACACATTGCGTGCTGACATTGATTTCGGCATAGCTGAAGCAGACACAACTTACGGTAAGTTGGGTGTCAAAGTGTGGATCTATCGTGGAGAAGTCCTTCCAGCTAAAACTGACAATTAAGGAAGGGGGACATGCATTATGTTAATGCCTAAACGTGTTAAATATCGTAAGCAACACCGCGGCCGCATGAAAGGCCAAGCGAAAGGTGGAACTACAGTAGCTTTTGGTGAGTATGGATTACAGGCGGTTGAACCGACCTGGATCACAAGCCGCCAAATCGAGGCAGCCCGTATCGCCATGACGCGTTACATGAAGCGTGGCTGAAAGGTTTGGATCAAAATCTTTCCTGACAAACCATATACTGCAAAACCCCTTGAAGTCCGTATGGGTTCCGGTAAAGGTGCCCCAGAAGGCTGGGTAGCAGTTGTCAAGCCAGGAAAAATCATGTTTGAAATCGCAGGTGTACCAGAAGAAGTGGCACGCGAAGCGCTGCGCTTGGCTTCTCATAAACTGCCGATTAAAACGAAATTCGTAAAACGTGAAGAAATTGGTGGTGAATCAAATGAAAGCTAATGAAATTAGAGAATTAACCACTGCCGAAATTGAACAAAAGGTCAAATCGTTAAAAGAAGAATTATTTAATTTACGCTTTCAATTAGCAACCGGCCAATTGGAGAACACCGCACGCATTGGTGAGGTAAAAAAAACCATTGCCCGCATGAAAACCATCGCACGCCAACGCGAACTAAGCGTAAATAATTAACTTGAGAGGAGGTTCGCCTCAAAATGAGTGAGCGTAATAATCGTAAAGCTTACACAGGCCGAGTCGTATCAGATAAAATGGATAAAACCATCACGGTTATGGTTGAAACGTACAAATTCCATCAGTTATATGGCAAGCGTGTCAAATATTCGAAAAAATTAAAGACGCACGATGAAAATAACGAAGCGAAAATGGGCGACGTAGTTAAAATCATGGAAACCCGTCCACTGTCAGCTACTAAACGGTTCCGTCTGGTTGAAATTGTTGAAGAATCGGTGATTATATAATTAAAGTTCGCTCGGAATGTATCCGAAGGGAGGTCAAAGCGATATGATTCAACAGGAAACTAATTTAAAAGTTGCAGATAACTCTGGTGCTCGTGAAGTCAAAGCTATAAAAGTTTTGGGCGGATCCGGCCGTAAAACTGCCAATATCGGTGATGTCGTTGTTTGCACGGTAAAACACGCAACACGAGGAGGCGTTGTCAAAAAAGGAGAAATTGTTAGAGCCGTTATTGTACGTTCACAATCCGGCGTAAGACGGAATGATGGATCCTATATTCGTTTTGATGAAAATGCTGCCGTAGTTGTCCGTGACGACAAAGGTCCTCGAGGCACTCGTATTTTTGGACCAGTTGCACGTGAATTACGTGATGCCAAATTCATGAAAATCGTATCTCTAGCTCCGGAAGTATTATAACTGAAAGTTTAAAAGGCCTTGTCAAGGAGGTGCGCAGAACATGCATGTGAAAAAAGGTGACAAAGTTAAAGTTGTAACCGGTAAAGACCGAGGTAAAGAAGGAACGATTTTAGAAGCATATCCAAAGAAGGAACGTGTATTGGTCGAAGGAATCAACATGACCAAGAAACATGCAAAACCTTCACAGGATAACCCGCAAGGCGGCATTCTGAACCAGGAAGCGGCCATTCATGTTTCCAACGTCATGCTACTTGATCCGAAATCCGGGGAGCCCACCCGTGTCGGTCATGAGGAACGAAATGGAAAGAAAGTCCGTATCGCTAAAAAATCCGGTGAAGCTATCGATAAATAGTTTGAGGTGAAAGGAGGGCGCTCGTTATGAACGACTTGAAACAAAAGTATCAGGATGAGATACTGCCATCTTTGATGAATAAATTTGATTATGATTCTGTAATGGAAGCACCGAACATCGAAAAAATCGTGATTAATATGGGTGTTGGTGATGCCGTTCAAAATTCAAAGGCTTTGGACAACGCGGTTGAGGAACTTGCACTTATTACCGGACAAACACCAGTTGTAACCCGTGCTAAAAGGTCAATTTCCGGTTTCCGTCTGCGTGAAGGAATGCCGATCGGAGCCAAAGTGACACTCAGAGGCAATCGTATGTATGAATTTCTACAAAAGTTGATTGCTGTATCACTTCCACGTGTGCGTGACTTCCGCGGTATTTCCAAAAAGGCTTTTGATGGCCGCGGCAACTATACACTAGGAATCAAGGAACAACTGATTTTCCCGGAAATCAATTACGACAAGGTAAGTAAAGTACGTGGTATGGATATCGTTATCGTTACCACTTCCAATACAGATGAAGAAGCACGTGAATTGCTGACTCAGATTGGTATGCCTTTCCAGAAATAAAAGAAGGAGGGAAAATTGTGGCTAAAAAATCAATGATTGCGAAACAAAAGAAACCGCAAAAGTTTAAAGTGCGTGAATATACACGGTGCGAACGTTGTGGCCGTCCACATTCCGTTCTCCGCAAATTTAAACTGTGCCGCATTTGTTTCCGTGAGCTGGCCTATAAAGGTCAAATTCCTGGCGTCAAAAAAGCAAGCTGGTAAACCCCGATTCGGGAAGGAGGTAATGTAGTAATGGTTATGACAGATCCAATTGCAGATATGCTGACTCGTATACGTAACGCCAACATGGTACGTCATGAAAAATTGGAACTTCCGGCTTCCAAATTAAAAAAAGAAATCGCCGATATCCTGAAGCGCGAAGGATTTGTACGTGATTATGAATTCATTGAAGATAACAAACAGGGTATGCTGCGCATCTTCATGAAGTACGGTTCCAACGAAGAAAAAGTAATCACAGGCATCAAACGCATCAGTAAGCCTGGTTTGCGTGTTTATGCAAAAGCCGATGAAGTGCCTCGTGTATTAAATGGTTTAGGCATCGCAATCGTATCGACGTCAAATGGCGTACTTTCCGACAAAGAAGCACGCACGCAGGCTGTTGGCGGAGAAGTATTGGCATACGTTTGGTAATATATACTTTTAAGACAGGAGGTGTATGGAATGTCCCGTATCGGACTGAAACCAGTTGAAATTCCAGAAGGTGTAGACGTTAACCTTGATGGAAATAGCGTAACAGTAAAAGGTCCAAAAGGTGAACTGACAAGAAACTGTCATCCGGACATGAAAATTGTTATTGAAGATAATGTCCTGACTGTTGAACGTCCAAGTGAACACAAGGAGCACCGGGCACAGCACGGAACAACCCGCAGCTTGATTATGAACATGATCGAAGGTGTTCATAAAGGTTTCGAAAAATCACTTGAGATTACTGGTGTTGGGTATCGTGCCCAAAAACAGGGCGAAAAGGTTGTTGTCAATGCCGGCTATTCACATCCGGTTGAAATCGAACCAATCGAGGGCGTTGAGATTGACGTTCCACAAAACACGAAATTAACCGTGAAAGGTATTGACAAGGAATTGGTTGGCGGCGTTGCCGCAAATATTCGTGCAATAAGACCGCCTGAGCCGTATAAAGGAAAAGGTATTCGCTATGAAGGCGAACAAGTACGCCAAAAAGAGGGTAAAACAGCTAAGTAAGTTTAGCTAGAGAGCAGAAAGGAGTGGCCTGAATGATCGCAAAACCTGACAAAAACGATCTGCGCAAAAAAAGACATGAACGTGTCCGGAAGACTATCTTTGGGACACAAGAACGCCCGCGTCTAAATGTGTTTCGTTCAAACAAACACATTTATGCACAATTAATCGATGATATGGACGGCGTTACACTAGCAAGTGCTTCGACCAATGATAATGAACTAAACCTGGACTCCACCAGTAACGCAGCAGCTGCTGAGCAGGTAGGTGCATTGGTTGCAAAGCGCGCTAAGGATAAGGGTTATCAATCAGTTGTATTTGATCGTGGAGGATACCTCTATCATGGTCGTGTAAAAGCATTGGCAGACGCCGCTCGCGAGACCGGTCTGGAATTTTAATTGTGAAACAAAGGAGGGACATAGATGCATACTAGCATTGATCCAAATAAATTAGATCTTGAAGAACGCGTTGTTGCGATAAACCGTGTTGCGAAAGTTGTACAGGGTGGACGGAATTTCCGCTTTGCCGCATTGGTTGTAGTAGGCGATAAAAACGGCCATGTAGGCTTTGGTACCGGTAAGGCCAAAGAAGTGCCAGAGGCTATTAAAAAAGCAGTTGACGATGCGAAGAAGAACCTGATTGAGGTACCGATGGTCGGAACAACAATCCCGCATCAAATCCATGGACGCTATGGATCAGGGAATATATTAATGAAACCAGCCACAGAAGGTACGGGAGTTATCTCCGGTGGTCCTGTACGTGCTATCTTAGAGCTTGCAGGCGTAGGCGATATCCTGACAAAATCACTTGGTTCCAATACACCGATTAACATGATTCGTGCAACACTAAATGGTTTAACAAATCTAAAAACAGCTGAAAACGTAGCAAAACTACGCGGCAAATCTGTAGAAGAACTGTTAGGATAAGGAGGGAAATACTATGTCTAAACAATTAGAGATCACCCTCATGCGCAGTGTAATCGGACGGACAGAAGGGCAGCGTGAAACTGTTCATTCACTGGGCCTGAAAAAAATCCGTCAATCCGTAGTACGTGAAGATACACCAGCTATGCGTGGTATGATTGATAAAATATCACATCTTGTAACGGTTAAAGAAGTGTAAGAATCATAACGTGTTAGAGGAGGTGCACACATGAAACTTCATGAATTAAAGTCATCGGAAGGAAGCCGTAAGAAACGTAATCGTGTTGGCCGCGGAATGTCTTCTGGCAATGGAAAAACTTCCGGCAGGGGACATAAAGGTCAAAAAGCACGTGAAGGCAGCGGTACACGGCCAGGTTTTGAAGGTGGACAAATGCCTTTGTTCCAGCGTCTGCCGAAACGCGGCTTTACCAACGTTCATCGTAAGGAGTTCGCTATTGTTAACCTGGATGCTTTAAATCGATTTGAAGAGGGCACAGAAATTACACCTGAGCTTTTGCTTGAAGAAGGTGTCGTCAGCAAACCGAAATCCGGCATTAAAGTGCTTGGTAAAGGCAATGTTGAAAAGAAATTCACTGTAAAAGCTCATAAGTTCTCTGCTTCTGCTAGGGAAGCAATCGAGACAGCGGGCGGTAAAACAGAGGTGGTTTAATGTTCCGTTCAATCTCCAATTTAATGCGGGTAGGTGATATCAGACGGAAGATTATATTCACATTGTTAATGCTGATTATATTCCGTCTTGGTACATTTATTCCAGTGCCTTATACAAATAAAGAGGCAATTGATTTTATGAACCAGCAAAATGTTTTCGGCTTTTTGAATACATTTGGCGGGGGGGCATTGAAGAACTTCTCCATTTTCGCGATGGGGATCATGCCCTACATTACAGCATCCATCATTATGCAGCTTCTGCAGATGGATGTCGTGCCAAAGTTCACCGAGTGGAAAAAACAAGGCGAAATGGGCCGGAAAAAGATTGCTCAGGTTACACGTTATGGAACGATTATACTTGCGTTTGTTCAGGCAATTGCTATGTCGATCGGCTTCAACGCAATGGCCGGAGGGATGCTGATCAGCGATCCAAGTGTATGGAAGTTTCTGATCATTGCAATCGTATTGACGAGCGGAACAGCATTTTTGATGTGGCTTGGTGAACAGATCACAGCAAGTGGCGTCGGCAATGGCATTTCCATTCTTATTTTCGCTGGTATTGTTGCGGCTGTTCCAAATGGCGTGAACCAGTTATACAGCCAGTATTTTGTTGATGCTGGTGACGAATTGTTTATTAATATTGTCATTGTTGCATTAATAGCATTGGTAGTGGTGGCAGTAACTGTCGGGGTTATTTTTATCCAGCAGGCACTGCGCAAAATACCAATCCAATATGCCAAAAAACTTGTCAACCGTTCACCGGTTGGCGGTCACTCAACACATTTACCTTTAAAAGTTAATGCGGCGGGGGTTATCCCGGTAATTTTTGCAATTGCATTTATTATTGCGCCCCGAACGGTTGCAGGACTTTTTGAAGGTAATCAAATAGCAGCAACGATTGAATCTATATTTGACTACACCCAGCCAGTCGGCATGGTCATTTATATTGGTTTGATTATTGCGTTCACTTATTTCTATACGTTTGTTCAAGTCAATCCTGAGCAAATGGCGGAGAATCTGCAAAAGCAGGGTGGATATATCCCAGGTATACGTCCCGGCAGAAACACAGAGACCTACCTTACACGTGTTATGTACCGTTTAACATTTGTGGGGTCACTCTTCTTAGCAGCGGTTTCTGTACTGCCTATTGTATTAGGCGGACTGGCAAATCTGCCGCAAGCAGTACAAATCGGCGGCACAAGCTTACTGATCGTTGTGGGAGTTGCCCTGCAGACGATGAAACAATTGGAAAGCCAGCTGGTAAAACGGCACTATAAAGGCTTTATCAAGTAAAGTATGCTGCCAATGAGAGCGAGGGGAAAACTGTTGAATTTAATCCTGATGGGTCTGCCCGGTGCCGGAAAGGGCACACAGGCTGAAAAAATAAATGAAACATATCACATCCCACATATTTCAACAGGAGATATGTTCCGTTTAGCGATAAAAGAAGGAACTGAACTGGGCCAGAAGGCTAAAGAATATATGGACCAGGGAGCGCTTGTTCCAGATGATGTTACAGTAGGAATTGTAAAAGAACGTTTGGGCAAAGATGATTGCAAAGAAGGCTTCTTATTGGATGGCTTTCCAAGAACCGTTGCACAGGCGAAAAGCTTACAAACGCTGTTAAAAGAAATGGATAAATCAATTGATTACGTCCTGCACGTAGATGTGCCGGAGGACGATTTAGTGGAGCGTCTCGCGGGCCGCAGAATTTGTCCGACGTGTGGAGCAACTTATCATGTTATGTATAATCCTCCGCAAAAAGAGGGAATATGTGACAATGAAGGATCTAAGTTGATACAACGCGAAGATGATCAGGCTGAAACGGTGAAAAACCGGCTGAACGTAAACCTGGAACAGATGAAGCCGCTGTTGGATTTCTATCATGATAAAGGATATCTTGTTAAAATTGACGGTGACCAGCAAATCGATCAAGTGTTTAAAGATATCCAATCAACAATCGAGAAATAAATCTGCCGGGCTGTGTACCGAATGGATGCAATCAGGCACACAAATCGGTATAATGAATGCCGTGGGTATTTATGACTGATTAACAGTGATAGAATCGATGGAACCGTAACGGAATATGTTTGTTGTAATCAAGCCTAAGTGAAGGTGATCGTTGTTGAACGAAGCTGATTCGATTCCGCGAATAGGTCAAGTTGTTCGGATTCTGCAAGGACGCGAGGCAGGTCAATACGCGGTGGTACTAAAACTGATCGATGACCGGTATGTCTTGCTGGCAGATGGGGAAAAACGGAAATATGATCGGCCAAAGAAAAAAAATCTGCATCATATTGAAGTTATGGATTATATATCTCCGGAAGTCCAAAACAGCCTTCTAGAAACTGGTCGTGTCACAAATGGTAAATTACGATTTGCCATAACGAAATTTATCAATGAAGTTGTGACTGATTTGAAGAAGGGAGATCAACACGATGGCTAAAGACGATGTTATTGAAGTGGAAGGTACCGTAACCGAAACATTGCCAAATGCGATGTTTAATGTGGAGCTGGAAAACGGCCATACAGTATTGGCTCACGTTTCCGGTAAAATCCGTATGCATTTCATCCGCATTTTACCTGGTGATAAAGTGACGGTTGAACTTTCGCCATATGATTTAACCAAAGGACGAATTACGTACCGTTATAAATAGACTCGCGTGAGCTCCGATATAAAAGGAGGTAAAGTTAGATGAAGGTCAGAGCATCTGTAAAACCAATCTGCGAAAAATGCAAAATCATCAAACGTAAAGGTAAATTAATGGTGATTTGCGATAATCCAAAACACAAGCAAAAACAAGGCTAATAAACAAGGAGGTGCTAGAAACTTATGGCACGTATTGCAGGTATTGATATTCCACGTGATAAGCGAATAGCTATTTCACTAACCTATATTCACGGTGTAGGCAAAAGTACTGCCCTGGAGATCCTGAAAGAGGCAGGCGTTTCCGAGAATACACGTGTGCGCGACCTGACAGAGGATGAACTAAGCAGCATCCGTAAGGCAATCAGCGACTATTCCGTTGAAGGTGACCTTCGTCGTGAAACATCCCTCAACATTAAGCGCCTGATTGAAATCGGGTCCTACAGAGGAATCAGACACCGCCGCGGTTTGCCATTGCGTGGTCAGAAGACGAAAAACAACTCACGCACCCGCAAAGGTCCGCGTCGTACAATGGCTAACAAGAAAAAGTAATGTAAAGGAGGGTAAACTCTATGGCACGCAAACAAAACACACCACGTAAACGCCGTGTGAAAAAGAATATTGATACGGGTGTCGCGCATATCCGTTCAACATTTAATAACACGATTGTAACCATTACAGATGTCAAGGGAAATTCAATCGGATGGAGCTCTGCAGGTGCACTGGGCTTTAAAGGTTCCCGTAAGTCAACACCGTTCGCTGCACAAATGGCTGCTGAAACAGCTGCCAAAAACGCAGTTGATCATGGTATGAAATCGTTGGAAGTAACGGTAAAAGGTCCTGGAGCCGGCCGTGAAGCAGCAATTCGTTCATTACAGGCAGCCGGATTGGATGTTACAGCAATTCGTGACGTAACACCGGTCCCTCATAATGGCTGCCGCCCGCCAAAACGTCGTCGTGTATAAGACTCGCGTATAGATATTTGTCACGTTGTCTATAATGGGTTATGATAGCTGAAAGTAAAAACGAGATATACGAATCTTTTAAGTGAACCTGACAGCAAGACAAAGACAATAGTGTTTTAGTGCAGAAACGCCAACTGCCTATTTGGGGAATTTCGGTTGGACATTGCCGAATGTCTGACCGGGGTTTCGACGTTTTAAAGGAGGGTTTTATAGAATGATCGAAATTGAAAAACCGGGAATAGAAACGGTAGAGATCACCGATGATGCTACATTTGGAAAGTTCGTCGTCGAACCGCTTGAACGTGGATATGGTACTACTTTAGGAAACTCCTTGCGTCGTATCCTGCTATCCTCACTTCCAGGTGCTGCTGTTACATCAGTTCAAATTGATGGGGTTCAGCATGAGTTCTCAACAATCGAGGGTGTTGTTGAAGACGTGACAACCATTATTTTGAATCTGAAAAAGCTCGCATTGAAGATTTACTCTGATGATGTCAAAACATTGGAGATCGATGTGCAGGGTGAAGGAAAAGTTACGGCTGCAGACTTAACTTACGACAGTGATGTAGAGGTGCTGAATCCCGATCTGCCGATTGCTACCATCAACGGCAATGGCACATTGCATATGAAGATAACGGCAGAGCGCGGCCGCGGATACCGTCCGGCTGAGGCAAACAAACATGATGAGCAGCCAATTGGTGTTATCCCGGTTGATTCTATTTTCACACCAGTATCGCGTGTAACGTATCAAGTGGAAAACACACGTGTAGGGCAAGTTACGAATTATGATAAGCTGACAATGGATATATGGACAGATGGCAGCATCCGTCCTGAAGAAGCCGCTTCATTGGGTGCAAAAGTTTTCAATGAGCACCTTAATATTTTTATCAGCTTAACAGATGAAGCACAAAATGCAGAAATTATGGTTGAAAAAGAAGAAGATCAAAAAGAAAAAGTCATGGAAATGACCATCGAAGAACTTGATTTATCTGTAAGGTCCTACAACTGTTTGAAACGCGCCGGAATCAACACCGTTCAAGAGCTATCAAATAAATCCGAAGAAGATATGATGAAAGTGCGCAACCTTGGCCGCAAATCGCTTGAAGAGGTTAAAGAAAAGCTGGCGGATTTAGGCTTGGGCTTGCGAGATGATGATTAGTATTACGCTGGAGCTAGACTTATTTGAATAACACCTTAAGACTTTCACTAAAAAGGGAGGGATAGTCCATGGCCAGAAAATTAGGGCGTAAGACAGATCACCGCATGGCAATGCTTCGTAACCTTGCTTCTGATTTAATTATCCATGAACGTATTGAAACGACAGAAGCAAAGGCGAAAGATCTGAAGTCAACAGTCGAAAAAATAATTACACTTGGCAAACGCGGTGATATACATGCGCGTCGCCAAGCAGCGGCTTTTCTGTATGATCAGGAAGCCAATGAAGATGAAAAAGTTATTCAAAAGTTGTTCGATGACGTCGCGGAACGCTATGAGGACAGACAAGGCGGATACACACGTGTCCTTAAGCTGGGACCTCGTCAGGGTGATGGAGCAAAAATGGCAATCATCGAACTTGTTTAATGCAGGCGATATGATAAGGGCAGGACAGAATCTCTTCCATGAGGTGAATCCCAGCCCTTTTTTTGCACGTAATAATTGATATGATGTTCGGAGCGGGGAAGCGAATATGCGAAAAAAAATAGTTGAGTTTAGAAATGTATCATTCAGATACGGAGAAGAGCAGCCCTGGGTGTTAAAAAACTGCTCGTTTGAAATCTATGGAAATGAAGCGATTGCAATCATTGGTCATAATGGCTCAGGCAAGTCAACGATTGCGAAATTGATGAATGGTCTGCTTTTCCCCCAGGAGGGCGAAATTGTCATTAATGGCCGTCCGGTAACTCAGGATTCAATATGGGATATCCGCAAAGATATCGGAATGGTATTTCAAAATCCCGATAATCAGTTTGTCGGTACCACCGTACAAGATGATGTTGCCTTTGGGATGGAGAACCGCGGCATTGTACGTGATGAAATGGTCAGGCGTATTCAGGATACATTATCAGCTGTTGGGATGCAGGAATACCGGCTGACAGAACCGCACAAGCTTTCCGGGGGACAGAAGCAGCGGGTGGCGATTGCAAGTGTGCTGGCAATTTTCCCGCAGGTTCTGATTTTAGATGAAGCTACCGCTATGCTGGACCCCAGAGGAAGAACCGAAATTATGAAAACTGTCACAAGTGTGCAGGAGGAACGTAATCTTTCGTTGATTACCATCACCCACGATCTCCAGGAAGTCATCCAGGCTGAACGGGTGATTGTAATGAATGAGGGCGAATTATGGGATGAAGCAGCACCGCGGGATATATTTGCAAAAAAGGCGGAACTGCGCCAGATTGGTTTAGACATCCCTTTTGTGGCGGCTTTATCTGATGAATTGTGGAAAGCAGGCATTCCGATCAATAATGAGGCACTAAACCACGAAGAGCTGCTGGAGGAACTATGGACATCGTATTCAACAATGTAAGCTATATTTATCAGAAAAATACGCCTTTTGCCCACAAAGCGATTGCAAATCTATCCTTTTATATCCCTTCCGGCACATATACAGCAATTATCGGTCACACAGGTTCCGGGAAATCAACATTGATCCAGCATCTGAACGGACTGGTCCGTCCGAGTGAAGGTGAGGTAACGATCGGAAATTACCGGTTAACGAATAATGAAAAACCGGATAATATGAAGATGCTGCGAAATCATGTCGGCGTTGCTTTTCAGTATCCGGAGCACCAGTTATTTGAAGAGACGGTCAAAAAGGATATAGCTTTTGGTCCGAAAAACTTTGATGTTCCGGACGACGAAATTGAAAATCGCGTGCGGGAGATAACGACTGAAGTGGGGCTGTCTGAAGAATTGCTCGAGCGGTCACCATTTGATTTGAGCGGTGGACAGATGCGGCGTGTGGCTATTGCCGGTGTGCTTGCTACAAAGCCGGACGTACTCGTGCTGGACGAACCGTCGGCGGGACTTGATCCGCGGGGACAGCATGAGATGATGGATATGTTTTATGATATGCACAAACGGCAGGGACTTACGACAATTCTTGTCACGCATAGCATGGAAGATGCCGTAAAATATTCTGACAATGTCATTATTTTAAATGAAGGAACAAAATATATGGAAGGGAAACCGGAAGAGATTCTAACACAGCGGGAGGCACTGCAAAACGTTCAGCTGGATGTACCGGAGACGGTACAGTTTATCAATGCTTTTTCGGAAAAATTCGGTCAGAAAATCCCTTTCCGCCGGCAATCCGAAGCAGAACTTGCCAGGGAAATACGGCACGTTCTGAAAGGGGCCGGTAAAGATGAATAATGCGCTGATTATCGGCCAGTATGTACCCGGTGAGTCGCTTGTTCACCGGCTGGACCCAAGAACTAAGATTACCGTCATTTTTTTCTTTGTTTTCATCGTTTTTTTAGCAAATTCGGTAATAAGCTACAGTGTGCTAGTCGCTTTTGCTCTGGCAAGCATGTTTACGACCCGGATACCGATCCGATTCATTTTAAAAGGACTGACACCCGTTTGGTTTTTAATTGTATTTACATTCATATTGCATTTGATTGTCACAAATAAAGGCACAGTATTAATTGACATATTTGGATTCAGTATTTATTCGGGCGGACTCATTCAGGGTTTTGCAATATCTATTAGATTTTTCCTGCTTATATTGGTGACATCATTGCTGACATTGACTACAACACCGATCGAAATAACCGATGCGATTGAGGACATGCTTCACCCGTTGAAAAAGATACGATTCCCTGTCCATGAGCTGGCGTTGATGATGTCGATATCACTCCGGTTTATCCCGACGCTCATGCAGGAAACAGATAAAATCTCCAAGGCACAGGCATCACGCGGTGTCGACTTTCGGACGGGCCCATTAAGAGAACGGGTCAAAGCAGTTGTGCCGCTTCTCGTCCCGCTGTTTGTCAGTGCGTTCAAGCGGGCGGAAGAACTGGCAATGGCTATGGAGTCCAGGGGATACCAGGGCGGTGAAGGCCGGACAAAACTGCGGGAATTGATACTCGGCAAACGTGACTTCATGGTCTTTACATTATTTATTATCGTTACAGCCGTATTATTTTTGACGAGAAATTATTAGAAGTGCGAGTTCAAAAGAAGGGTGAATATGACTGAGAAATTCGACGTGTCATTTTTACCGGAATTTTTGAACAACCGCTAGGAAGGACCGGGAGTGTATGGCTAAAATCAAATGTGTCATTAGTTATGATGGTACAAATTTTTCGGGCTTACAGACCCAATCCCGGGAGCGCACAGTGCAGGGAGAACTTGAGAAGGCACTGGCGAAAATTCATAAAGGGGCATATGTTAAGGTATATCCATCCGGCAGAACCGATAAGGGTGTCCACGCAAAAGCGCAGGCGGTTCATTTTGAATCTGATTATAATCTGTTGCCGGCTGATTGGAAGCGGGCACTTAATGCAATGCTCCCGCCGGACGTACATGTGAGTGAAGCGGAAGAAGTCCCAGCCTCATTTCATGCCCGGTTCGATGTGCTGGAAAAGGAATACCGGTATTTTATTTCGAATGAACAGGAACCGGATGTGTTTAAACGGAATTATGTTTATCAATACCCATATACTTTAGACATAGCTAAGATGCAGGAAGCCGGAAAATATATCGAAGGCACACACGATTTCACCACGTTTTCCTCGGCAAAAGCAAGTGTCAAAGGGAGCAAGGTCCGGACGCTGCTGGAAGTCTCCTGCCATCGGAATGCAAGCCAGATAGAATTTGTTCTGAGGGGACATGGCTTTTTGTATAATATGGCCCGAATTATTGTCGGAACACTTCTAGAGGCGGGCCGGAATAAATTGAAGCCGGCCGAGATACCGCATTTATTTGATCAAAAAGACCGGCAGCTTGCAGGAGATACAGTGCCGCCGCAAGGTTTATACCTTTGGAATGTACGGTATGAGCAGATGGACAGCAGCCGGTAATAGACAATTTTCATCATTTCCCGGGAAATAATTTTAAAACACAACAATTTTTCCTGTCTTATAACGGTCAGAAATCCGCTAAAAAGTGATGGCTGACTATCCCTATCCTTAAATGCCCGATTCTGTTCAACTACTATTCAGCGGGGAAATGCGCCCCACTGAATGAAGTTTCACTTTTCCCCGCATCTAACGGTCAGTAACCCGCCAGAAAACGGCGGCTAACTGTCCTTAAATGCCCGATTCTGTTCAACTACCATTCAGTGGGGAAATACACCCCACTGAATGAAGTTTCACTTTATTTTTCGGGGATGGTGTGAGAACGTCTTTAAAACCAACCAAGAGAAAAATGCGTGTAAAGCTTGACATCCATATGGTTC
>Ga0079226_10001402_pt1 | contig 18477 bp, 13 predicted proteins | sample Poulit2014_FD_76345 | JGI IMG/M metagenome (GOLD analysis project Ga0079226, IMG submission 76345) | Agricultural soil microbial communities from Georgia to study Nitrogen management - Poultry litter 2014 | ecosystem: Environmental > Terrestrial > Soil > Agricultural land | place: USA: Georgia... | reverse complement strand
CGGTACTTCTGCAACGCCGAGACCTGCCCGACCGTGATCGGCAGCACCGCGGTGTTCCGCGACAGCCACCATCTCACCCGCACCTTCAGCGAGCAGATGAGCGCACCGATGTGGGAGGAGATCCGGCCGCTGGTGGGATGAGCGGTCCCGGTATCGGAGGAGGCCCCGGCCCGGTGTCCGATATCGTGCCGCCAGGGCACCCTCACCGCCCCGAGCACGATCCAGCGATCTGAAGGAGCACCACCATGGCCGGAAAGATGCTGGTCCCGAGCTCGGGCAGAGCAGGTTCGGCGCTCAGGGCCGCGCGCTGGGCGCTCCCGCTGCTCGCGGCCGGCGCCCGCTGGCTCTCCGACCACCCCGAGGTGTGGGAGCGGGTCAAGGAGCAGGCGGCGACGCTGCAGAGGACCTCCACGAACAGGCCCGACGGGGTGCTCGAGACCGTCGCGATCCTCCGCGAGCAGGTGGACTACCTCGAGGGCTCCGCGGACGACGCCGAGGAGACCCGCCGCGCCCAGGACTGGGCGAAGCGCCTCGACTCCTGCGAGCGCGCCGCCCAGCTGCTGAAGGCGCCCGGCACGACCCGGAAGGATCGCAGGACGCTGAAGACCCGCACCGAGGCGCTGCGCGCGGAGATCTTCGAGGCGTACATCGAGGAGATGGGCGAGGATGCCGCCGCGGCCGATGCGTGAGTCCCACCCTCCGCGTCAGCTCACGGAGACCAGCTCCCGGCCGACCAGCGGGAAGAGGTCGGTGGCGATCCGCTCGAGCTCCTCGTCCAGCGGGGAGGCCTGGATCAGCAGCAGGTTCACCCCCGCCTCCTCATAGGCGCGGATCTTCTCCGCCACCTGTTCGGCGGTGCCCACCAGATCCGGGCGCAGCGCCCGGGTGCCGACGGAGTACTCACGGGCGGAGACCTCCACGTCGAGGCTGGAGTGCTTGGTGAACTCCGCGAAGGATGCGTACCCGGGAGAGCCGGGGTCGATGGTGGTGATGCGCTCGAGCTCCGCGCGCGCCTCGGCCTCGGTGTCGCGGATGATGACGTAGGCGCTCATGCCGATCGAGTCGAAGGCCGCGCCCTGGAGGCGCTCGCGGCGGGCGTTGACGTCCGCGACCTTCTCCCGCAGCTCCTCGACCGTCCCGCCATGGGTCACGTAGGAATCGGAGAAGGCAGCGATCGACTCGCGCCCGCCCTCGGACTCGCCACCTGCATAGATGGCGGGCAGCGTCACCGGCTTCGGCTCGACGATGGTCGAGTCGATGGTGAAGTAGCGTCCGTGCTGGCTGTACGGGGTCTCGGTCCACAGCCCCCGCAGCGCGCTCACGAACTCGGTGCAGTGCACGTACCGATCGTCATGCGAGGGGAAGACGCCGCCGAACTGTGCGGCCTCCTCCGCCCACCAGGCCGCGACCACGTTGAGCGAGACGCGGCCGCCGGAGATGTCCGCCAGGGTGGACAGCCGCTTCGCGGTGACCTGCGGGTTGTGATAGCCGGGCCGGATCGCGGTGAGGATCTCGAGGTTCTCGGTGACCGCGGCGATGGCGGTGGCCAGCGACCACGCCTCGAGGCTCGGCGCCTCGATGCCCTTGCGGTCGTTGAGGTAGAGCTCGGGCACGAGCGTGAGCTCGAATCCGAGGCGGTCGGCGAGCGTGCTCACCGTGCGGATGTAGTCCCAGGTGGCAGGCATGCCTTCCTCCTGGATGTTGCGCAGGAAGCCGCCGTACACGGGGGTCCAGTAACCGAATCTCATGTCTCTCCTGAGGTGGGGCGCGGCCGGAGGACGCGCGGGGATGTAAGTCTGGGTGCGGTGTGTCAGCGCAGAACGGGGGCGTCGGCCGGCGCCGCGGTCGCCCGGGCCACCGCCTGCAGCGCCTGGGCGAGGTCGGCGCGGAGGTCGTCGGGATCCTCCACACCGACGGAGAGGCGGATGGTGGTGAGGTCGATCCCGGCGTCGGCCCGTCCCACGGCGTCCAGGCGGGAGTGGGTGGTGGTCGCCGGATGGACGACCAGCGAGCGCACATCGCCGATGTTGGCGACCAGGGCGAACAGCTCGAGCGCGTCGATGAACGTCTCGACCACGCCCGGCCCTCCGGCCAGGTCGAAGGAGAAGACGCTGCCGAGCCCCTCGGGCAGCAGCCGGCTCACCTGCTCGTGCTCGGGATGGCCGGGAAGGCCCGGGTGGTGGACGCGGGCCACCTCGAACTGCTGGGCGAGGAAGCGGGCCAGATCGAGCGCGGTTTCCGTCTGCCGGCGGATGCGCAGGTCGAGGGTCTCGATGCCGAGCAGGATCTGCGAGGCGCTGGTCGGCGAGAGCGTGGGTCCGAGGTCGTGGACGCTCTTGGCCCGGGCGAGGACCAGGAAGGGGGTCCGGCCCTCGCGACCGTCGAAGGCGTCGGTGAACACGATGCCGTCGAACCGGGGATAGGGGGCGGTCAGGCGCGGCCACCGCGCGGGGCGGGCGGTGAAGTCGAAGGTGCCGCCGTCCACGATCACTCCCGCGATCGCCGTGCCGTGGCCGCCGAGGTACTTGGTCGCCGAGTGCACCACGATGTCGGCGCCGTGCTCGAAAGGGCGCAGCAGCACCGGGGTGGCCATGGTGTTGTCCACGACGACGGGGACGTCCGCCGCGTGGGCGATGTCCGCGATGGCGCGCAGATCCGGCACGGTGAGGACGGGGTTACCGATCGACTCGAGGAAGACACCGCGGGTGGTGTCGCGGAGCGCGGCGCGCCACGCCTCGGGATCGAGCGGGTCCACGAAGGTGACCTCGATGCCCAGATCGGCAAAACTGTCGCCGAGCAGGTCCGAGGTGCCGCCGTGAGCTTGTTCGAGGCCACGAAGTGGTGCGCGCCCGGGCCGGCGGCGGCCACCAGGGTCAGCAGCGAGACCGCGACGGCCGCCTGGCCGGAACCGAGGGCGAGAGCACCGGCGCCGCCCTCGAGGTCGTTCACCCGGCGCTCGAGCACGGCGCTGGTGGGGTTGCCGTTGCGGCTGTAGATGTTGCCGGGGCGGGTGAGCGCGAAGGTGTCGCGCGCGGCCCGGAAGTCCGCAAACTCGTAGGCCACGGATTGGTACACGGGAACGGTCACCGTGTTCTGCGGGACGCCCGGCGTGTACCCGGCATGGACCTGCCGGGTGGCCAGCGCGCTGGCGCGGCCCGTGGCCGCTCGGGCCGACGGTGCGCTCTGCGCCTCCTGCCCCGGGGACGGATCGGTGCGGTGGGTCATCGCGGGGGTCCTCTCTGGTCGTCTCTGCTCGCTGCTTGTCATCCTGCGTCACGGCATGCCTCCGCCACACCATCGTGAAGCTTATTGGCCACATAAGTATGACTATGAACGGAGGGGAGCGCGAACGCCCGTCTCCGTGCCACGGTGTGCCCCAGCGCTCCCCGGCAACCCACCCGGGCGTCGCGTTCCGATTCCCGATCTCGCCGACCGGTGAGCCGACCAGTGAGAGGCACGTATGGTGACCCAGCACCCGCAGACCCCTGCCGCGGACCCGCAGCGACAGCAGCTGCTGCCGCGCCGTGCCCTGATGCTCGGCGCGCTGCTCAGCGCCACCGGTCTCACCGCTGGCTGCTCGCCCGCCGCGGGGTCCCTCACCGCGCTCGGCGCGGACGAGACCGACGCCCGGCCGGGCGCGCTCACCTGGGGCTGGCGGCTGCCGACCACCTGGGACTCCGCCCGCGGCATCGGCTACGACGTCCACGTCCTCTCCCTGGTCTACTCGGGCCTGACTCGCCTGGACCCGAACGGTGAGCTCGCCCCGGACCTCGCCCACGCCTGGACGTACAACACGGCCGGCGATGCGGTGACCTTCCACCTGCGCCCCGGTCTGACCTTCAGCGACGGCACCGCGGTGGATGCCGCGGCGGTCAAGGCCGGCCTCGAGCGCAGCCGTGACCTTCCCGGTGCCACGAGCGCGCAGTCGCTCGCGGTGATCGAGGAGATCACCGCGGAGTCCGAGACCGACGTGACCCTGCACCTGAGCGGGGTGAACCAGCAGATCCCGCTGCTGCTGGCCGGGCTCATCGGCCATCTGGTCTCGCCCACCGCGATCGCGGACGGCGTGGCGCTGAACCTGCATCCGGTGGGCGCCGGCCCGTTCGTGCTGGAGGAGTACGTCCCCGGCTCCCACGCCCGGCTGGTGAAGAATCCGGCGCACTGGAACGCCGAGGAGATCCTCCTGGAGGAGCTGCGGATCGTGCCGAGGCCGGCGGAGGCGGTGACCTTTGCGGGGTTGAGCTCGGGCCAGTACGACCTCGCCCATATCGACGACTCCCAGATCGCGCCGCTCCAGAAGGCCGGTTTCCAGATCACCACCGGGCTCTGCTTCAACGTCCACACCATCGAGGTCAACAACCGTCACACCCCCTTCGACGACCCGCGGGTGGTCGAGGCGTTCAACCGTGCGATCGACCGCGACGCGATCGTCGAGAGCGTCCTGTTCGGACACGGCGCACCGGACTGGCAGCCCTTCACCCGTGGCCTGCAGGGCTACGACCCCTCTCTGCACCGCCACTGGGACCACGACGTGGAGCGGGCACGCGATCTGCTGGCCGACGCCGGGCACACCGACCCGATCGCCGTGACCTTCCACGTGCTCACCGGGAGTGACGACCTCTCCTCCAGGATCGCCGAGGTGGTCCAGGCCCAGGTCGCCGAGGCGGGCTTCGAGCTCACCCTCGAGATGGCACCGCCCGGCGCCGGGCAGAAGGCGGCGCACTCCTACACCCTGTACATGTACTCCTTCTCCGGCCGGGAGTCTCCCGTCCAGGCGCTCGAGGTCCTCTACGACGAGGAGGGCTGGATGAACATCTCCGAGCAGCAGCCGGAGGGCTTCGACGAGGCGCTCGACCTGGTGCGCCGCACCCCGCTGGGCTCCCCCGACTACACGCCGCGCCTCCAGGCCGCGACCCGGCTGGCCGTGGTCGGTGCGACGCCGCATGCGTGGATCGCGAACTGGAACCGTGCCCACGCGATGAACGAGCGGGTCACCGGGTTCACCCATTGCCGCCACACCCAGCGCTTCGAGGGCGTGGGGGTGCGGTCATGAGGCGGATCCTCCTCCGCGCGCTGCTGCGCGCCGTGCCCGTCCTGCTGGTCACGGCGGCGGTGACCTTCCTGTTGGGAGTCTTCGCGAAGCAGGAGCCGGCGGAGCTGCTGCTGGGCGAAGCCGCGACCGCCGAGGCTGTCGCCGCCCTGGATCACGAGCTGGGCCGGGACCGTCCGCTGCCGGTCCGGTTCGCCTCGTGGATCGGGAACGCGCTGCAGGGTGATCTCGGCCAGAGCTGGTTCACCGGCATCGCGGTGACGGACACGATCGCGCAGCGGCTGCCGGTGAGCCTGTCCATCGCGGGGCTGGCGCTGGCGATCGCGCTGGTGATCGGTACGGGCGCCGGGATCCTCGCTGCGCTGCATCGCGGCAGCGGGATCGACACCGCGGTCACGCTCGCCGCCTCGACGCTCGCGACCCTGCCGCCCTTCGTGATCTCGATCCTGCTGATCCTGGTGTTCGGCGTGGCCGTGCCGATCCTGCCCACGGGCGGGTTCGTCCCCCTCGCCCAGGATCCACTCGGCTGGCTGGCCTGCATCATCCTGCCCGCGATCGCGCTGTCGCTCGAGGCCGCGGCGGATATCGCCCGGCAGCTGCGCACCGCACTGGTGGCGACCTACGAGGAGAACTTCGTGATCGGCGCGCGGTTGCGCGGCCACTCCGAGGCCCGGATCCTGCTGCGCCACGCGCTGCCGCACGCCGGCGGCCCGGCGCTGTCGGTGGTGGGCATCCAGGTGCCGCGCCTGGTGGGCGGCGCGATCATCGCCGAGCAGATCTTCTCCCTGCCGGGCCTGGGGCTGATGGCCTTCGACGGCGCGATGCAGGGGGACATGCCGGTGGTGCTCGGCGCGGTGATGGTGACCGTGGCCGCAGTGCTGGCGAGCACCCTCGTAATCGACCTGCTGCTGACCGCCCTGAACCCCAAGGAGCGCACCGCCGCCCGCACCGAGAGGACCTTCGCATGACCACCTTCCGTGCCCTCCTTGCCCGACCCTCGGCCCTCGCGGCCCTGATCGTCCTGGCCGGCGTGGCCGTCCTGACGGCGGGCGGCGGGCTGCTCGCCCCGTACGATCCGCTCGCCCAGAACACCTCGGACGTGCTCGCCGGCCCGTCGGCCGCGCACTGGCTGGGGACCGACTACCTGGGCCGCGACATCCTCTCGCGGCTGCTGGCCGGGACCCGCCTGTCGGTGCTGGCCGCGCTCGAGGCGGTGCTGATCGCCCTGGCGCTGGGCACCGGCGCGGCGCTGATCGCAGTCTTCACGGTGTCTCCGGTGCGCTGGGTGCTCGAGCGGGTCTTCGACTCGTTCATGGCGCTGCCGTTCATCACCTTCGCGGTGGCGGTCGGCGCGCTGCTGGGCAACACCATCCATGCCGCGATGATCGCTGTGGGCATCCTGGCCTCCCCCACCTTCTTCCGGGTGGTGCGGGCGGCGGTGCTCGAGACCGCGCATTCGCAGTTCGTCGAGGCGGCACGGCTGCTCGGGGTCCCACTCCCCCGCCTCATCGCCACCCATGTGCTGCCACGGATCGTGCCGGCGCTGCTGGTGACCTCGGCGAGCGCGCTCGCGGCGAGCCTGCTGGTGGTGGCGAGCCTGACGTTCCTCGGGGTGGGGGTCCAGCCGCCCACGCCCACCTGGGGCGGCATGCTCTCCTCGGACCTGTCCTACCTCGCTGTGCGGCCCGCCAATCCCGTGGGCCCGGCGCTGGCGATCATGGTCACGGTGGCGGCGCTGGGCGTGCTGGCCGACCGGCTCCGTGATGTGGGCTCCGGGGCCGACGGCCACGCCGCCGGGCGGGCTGCGGGCACGGTGTCAGCGGGCACCGCTGGTGCCGACGGGACCGCGGCCGACCGGACCGCGACCGACGGGCCTGCGGCCCGCGAGAGCGCCGCCGACGGTCGCGTCGACGACAGCGCTGCGGCGCCCGCGCCGCCGTGGCCGCTCCGTCCGCTCGGGTGGGCCGACGAGACCGCGCCGGCGCTGGTCGAGATCGAGGGCCTGCAGGTGAGCACCGACTCCGGTGCGCCCCTGGTGCGCGGCGTGGATCTGCAGATCCCCCGCGGGGCGAGCGTCGGGATCCTCGGCGAATCCGGATCCGGGAAGACCATGACGGTCCGGTCCCTGCTCGGGGTCCTGCCGGGCGGGGTCTCGGTCACCGGTGGGAGCATCCGCTTCGACGGCCGCGAGCTCACTGCGGGCGAGGTCTCGTGGAAGGACCTGCACGGGCGACGCCTCGGCACCGTGTTCCAGGACCCGGCGGCCTGGTTCACCCCGCACCTCACCGTCGGCTCCCAGATCGACGAGGTGCTGCGCCGCACGCTGGGCCTGCCCCGGCGCGAGGTGCCCGCCGCCCGGGCCGAGCTACTGGCCCATGTGGGGCTGCGGGATGCGGAGCGGGTGGCCCGCCAGTACCCCCACGAGCTCTCCGGCGGGATGCTGCAGCGGATCCTGCTGGCGATCGCGGTGAGCGGCGAGCCGGACCTGCTGATCGCCGACGAGGCGACCACGGCGCTGGACGTCACCGTCCAGGCGGAGGTGCTCACGCTGCTGACGCGGCTGCGGCGCGAGCATGCGCTCACCGTGCTGATGATCTCCCATGACTTGCCCGTCCTGGCCCACAGCTGCGACTACCTCTACGTGTTCCGCGACGGCGTGGTGGTCGAGGAGGGACCCACCGAGACCGTCCTGCACACACCCCGGCATCCCTACACCCGCACCCTCATCGCCGACCACACGGTGTTCGGCCTCGACGCCGCACACCCCACCGGCGCGGCACAGGCCGCACCCACCCGCCAGAAGGAGGCAGCACCGCTATGACCACCACCTCTCTGAACACCCTCTCAATCGCCGCCACCGCGACCACCGCCACCCCGTTCACCGAGACGATCACCGACCCGATCACGGACCCGGGCTTCGCCCCGGCACCCGGCCCGACGCCCGACCCGTCGGCCGCCGCCGAGGCCGCGCAGCACCCCGCCCTGGCCGTGCACGACCTCGCGATCCGCTACGGCACCCGGGAGGTGCTCCGCGACGTGGATCTTCAGGTGGCCCCGGGCGAGGTGGTGGGCCTGATCGGCGAATCCGGCTCCGGGAAGACCTCCCTCGCGCGCGGCCTGCTGGGCCTGGTCCCCCTCGCCCGAGGCGCTGTCACCGTCGACGGCCACGAGATCAGCGGCCTCACCCGGGCGCGATGGCGGGCGTTCCGCCGTGCCGGGCATGCCCAGTACGTGTTCCAGGATCCGCTCAGCAGCCTCGACGGGCGGTTCACCGCCCGCGCCTCGGTGCTCGAGGGCGCGCGCCAGGCGTTCCCCGGCCCGCAGGCAGCGCGGCAGGCCGAGGAGGCGCTGCGGAGAGTCGGCCTGGGCCCCTCGCTGTGGGACTCCCGCCCGGCGCAGCTCTCGGGCGGCCAGCGGCAGCGGGTCGCGATCGCGCGGGCCCTGTCCGTGGAGCCCGCGCTGCTGGTGTGCGACGAACCGGTCAGCGCGCTGGACGCCTCCAGCCGCATCGAGGTGGTCCGCACGCTCCAGGCCGCGGCCCGCGCCGGCACCGGGATCCTGCTGATCTCCCACGATCTGTCCTCCCTCGGCGCGATCGCCGACAGGGTGCTGGTGCTGCACGAGGGCGGGATCGTGGAGAGCGGGAGCGCCGCCCAGGTGCTGGGTGCTCCCCGCCACCCCTATACGCGCCGGCTCATCGACGCGATCCCCACGCTCGAGAAGCCGCCGCGGGCCCGCCCGCTCGACGGCGATGACCCGAGCCCGGCCCCCGACCACGGCGAGCGCGCAGCGCGTTCGCTCCTCGATACCTCTCACTGAAGGAGACAGCAATGGCAGAGATCCTCGGCATGCTCTCGTCCCAGCGCGGATCCGAGACCGATCCGGTCACCGGCCCCGCCGTCGATCCCGGGTGGATCCGTGACTTCGCCCGCGCCCATGAGGAGGCCGGCTTCGACCGGGTGCTCATCGGCTACTCCTCCGCCTCGCCGGACGGGTTCGCGCTCGCCTCGGCGGTGCTGGAGGCGACTGAGCGCCTGGGCGTGCTCATCGCCCACCGGCCGGGATTCGTCGCGCCGACGGTGGTGGCGCGCAAGCTCGCGACCCTCGACCAGCTCTCCGGCGGCGGGCGCGTCGCGATCCACCACATCTCCGGCGGATCCGATGCGGATCAGGCCCGGGACGGGGACTTCACCACCAAGCCCGAGCGCTACCGGCGCACCGCCGAGTTCATGGACCTGCTACGCCGGGCGCTGGCCTCCCACGAGCCGCTGGACCACTCCGGGGAGCACTACCGGGTGCGCGATGCGCGCAGCGCCGTGCATCCGGTGCATCCCGGAGGGATCCCGCTGTGGTTCGGTGGGCTCTCCGAGGACGCGGTGCGGGTGGGCGCCGAGCACGCCGACGTCTATGCGCTCTTCGGGGAGACGAAGGCGGAGGTGGCCGGGCGCACCGCTGCGATCCGCGATGTGGCCGCTGCCGCCGGCAACGAGGCGCTGAGGTTCTCGCTCTCGACCCGGCCGGTGGTCGCCGAGACCGAGGAGGCCGCCTGGCAGAAGGCGGATGCGTACCTCGAGCAGGCGCGGGCCCTGAAGGAGGCCGGCGCGGAGGGCAATCCATTGCGGCTGCGCCGCCACGCCCCCAGCGAGAAGACGGCCGTCTCCGCGGACCGCCTGCAGCGCCTCGCCCACGAGCGGGACGTGCACGATGAGCGGCTGTGGTTCGGGATCACCAAGCTGATGGGCCCGCAGGGCAACTCCAGCGGGCACGTGGGCACCGGCCAGCAGGTCGCCGATGCGCTGCTGGAGTACTGGGACCTGGGCGTGGAGAACTTCCTGATCCGCGGCTTCGACCAGCTCGGCGATGTGCAGGACTGGGGCGAGCTGTTGATCCCGGCGCTCCGGGCCGGGATCGCGGCGAAGCAGGCGGCCCAGGCGGAGGTGCTCGCGGGGGTCTGAGCGCGAATCGCTCACCACTGTGGCCGATGTCCATGGCGAGGCCTCCGCCTCGTAGGATGTGCGGGTCCATGCGCTAATCCCGGAGGTCGCTGTGCCCGTTCCCCTGTCGAAGCCGATCGCATCGCTCCGCAAAGCGGTGTGGCACTTCCGGCACGGCGGAATCGATGAGCTCCGCCAGTGGTGGAGCCGCCAGGAGTCGCGACGCGCGCGCCCCTCCGATATCACCGGCACGAGGACCTCCGGTGCGGACAAGCCCACGGTCATCCGCAACTCCGATCTGGGTCGGGACGGCTTCCCGTTTCCCGAGAAGCGCGAGAGCCCCGAGTACACGCCGCGGCCGCACTACGTGCAGTACCTGCTGCACAACGCCCTCCCCCATCACTCCGGCGGCTATGCGACGCGCACCCACGGGCTGCTCACCGAGTTGAAGCGCAAGAGCTGGGACGTGGACGGCGTCACCCGTCTCGGCTACCCCTATGACATGCCCGGAATGTTCGAGGCCCCGGATCTTCCTGCCTCGGAGCAGGTCGGCGACATCACCTACCACCACCTTCTCGCCGGCCGTGAGCTCGAGAAGAAGAACCCGATGTTCGAGTACACCGAGCGCTACGCCGCAGCACTGCTGCCGCTGGCCCGCGCCGAGCGGCCCGCGATCCTGCACGGCGCGGCCAACCACTGGAACGGCCTGACCGCTGTGAAGACGGCGAACCTGCTCGGGATCCCGTCCGTCTACGAGGTGCGAGGGCTCTGGGAGATCACCCGCGCCTCCCGTGATCCGGAATGGGGCCGCAGCGATCAGTACAGGTACCTCTCTCGCATGGAGGCCGACGCCGCCCGCGGTGCGACTCGCGTCCTGGCCATCACCGAGGCGCTGAAGACCGAGCTCGTGGACCGCGGGGTCGAGGCGGACAAGATCACGATCGTGCCCAACGGCGTGGACACTGACCGCTTCGTCCCGACCGACCCCGACGAGGAGCTCGCCGAGCAGCTCGGAGTGCAGGGGAAAACGGTCATCGGCTACGTGGGCACGATCGTGGATTACGAGGGGCTGGACCTGCTGCTTGCTGCGGCCCGCGAGCTGCGCCGCACCCGCGAGGACTTCCATGTCCTGGTGGTCGGTGACGGGGCGAAGCTCGAGGATCTGCGCGCCATGGTCGAGGCCGACGGGATCGGTGACGTGGTCACGTTCACCGGCAGGGTCCCGCACGAGGAGGTCGAGCGCTACTACTCGATCATCGACATCACTCCGTTCCCTCGCCTTCCCCTGCCGGTGACCGAGATGGTCTCTCCGCTGAAGCCCTTCGAGGCGATGGCGATGGGCAAGGCCGTGGTCGCCTCCGATGTCGCCGCTCTCGCGGAGATCGTGACACCGGGGAGGAACGGACTGCTCCACGAGAAGGGCAGCGCCGATTCGCTCCTCGAGCAGATCACCGCTCTGCTGGATGATCGCGAGCTCGCACAGCGCTTGGGCCGCCAGTCCCGCGATTGGGTGGTCGCCGAACGCACCTGGGAGGCGCTGTCCGGGCGGATCGCCGCGGTGTACGAGGAGATCACGCGCTGAGGGTCACCGCCGCTGCGTGATCAGCGACGAGTTCGAGGCATGGACCACCAGTGAAGCCGGGCCTCGGTTGTCCACGACCACCGCGGCGCGCAGTGTGCTCCCGCAGAGCTGGGCGGGGACGGTGAACTCCGCCGCGAGGGGCAGCAGCTGATGGTGCCGTTCCAGCGGCAGGCTCTCGGTCACCGTCTTCGTGCCGAGGACCGCACAGGCGTCGCCGTTTGCATCGAGCACGTCGATGCGCAGTTCGACATCGAACGTGCTGCCCTTCTCGTCCAGGTCGTCCTGCGCGCACCAGGTCCGGCCGTCCTCTCGGGAACCGTTCACCACCGTGCACGTGGTCAGGTGCAGGCTGGACAGCATCGTCACCGTCTGGAGCCGGTGAGCAGGGAGCTCGATCTGCTCGGTGAAGGCGAAGGCCCGGGAGCCGCGGTCCACGGTCATCGGCAGCCGCTTCTCCGGGTCGGAGGAGACGGCCTGCCCGCCGGCCTCTGCCACTCGCCATTCGATGTCCAGCTCGATCGTGGCCCCGGCCGCCGCAACGTCGTCGTACGGGGCGTTGGCGCGCACGCTGCAGGAGACCACCTGATCGACCTCCGGGGTGAGCAGCAGCTGATTGCGGTACGTGACCGGTTCGCCCCGCAGGAGGTTCTCCGTGCCACCGATCCACTCAGTGACGCCGCCGCCCTCACCCGCGCAGCTGAACGTGACACCGAGGTACATCCCGAGCCCCGGTTCTTCCGGTGGTTTCACCGTGGAGACCGCGAAGGTCGCCACGTAGCTCGTCCCTCCCTCGATAAAGAAGGTGCCGTGTGCGGCCCGCACCTCCTCGGGAAGCGTCAAGGAGACGTCGTCGACCCTCGAGTAGGGCGTGCCGAGCGCGGGCGGGGGCGTCGGGGAGGCGACCGTCGGGTCCTCGGAGCCGGCCGGGCCCGCGTCGGTGGGGGACCTCGGTTCACCACGGATGCCGAGGACGACCCCAACGCTCAGCACGAGCACCGTGATCAGGAGTACAGCGGCTCCACCGAGCCACCACCGCGCGTTCGCACCGCGCCGTGTGCTCCCCTGCATGAGTGCCCTTCACCGGTCCGTGGCCCCAGGTCAGGTCGCGCCTGAGCGCTGGCCGTGACGGATGCGGGGATCTTCGACGATAGTATTCACTGATCAGTACCCCCGTGGTTCGACCTCCGTGCTGGCGAGTGGGCGTCAGGGACCGGCGCGTCGGCTCCGATGAGCTCCTCGGGGAACCATCCGACCGAAGAGAGGCCGACTCGAGCGATGGCTCTGGATTTCTCGGTGGCAGCTCGCCAAGCATTCGGGACCTCGGTTCCCGAGGCGACGGTTCGCCGCCTCCTCTCCGGGCGCCTCGTGATGTCCCCCCATCCTGAGTGGACGCTCCCTGCTCGGATCAACTGGTCCGCGGATCCCTTCGATGACGTGAACTGGCGCAGCCAGTTCCACATGCTGCGCTGGCTCGATCCGCTTCGGCGCGCGGCGGCGAAGGGCGACGACGAGGCGTATGCGATGTGGATCCGCTACGTGCGCGACTGGGTGGACAGCAACCCCCGGGAGAAGCCCGCCCATGAGTGGGTATGGAGCGACATGGTCGACGGGATCCGGGCGATCCAGCTCTGCCTCGCCGCTCCCCTGGTCCGGGACCGCAGCCCGGAGGATCTCGGCTGGCTCGAACAATCGATCCGCGACCATGCGGAGCATCTCGCCGATCCAGCGAACCTCGGCCACTCGAACCACGCGATGCACCAGCATGAGGCGCTGTTCGTGTGCGGGCGGACCCTCGGGGATGAGCACCTCACCGAGCTCGCGGCGACTCGTTTCGACCAGCTGCTCGCCGAGCAGTATGACGAACAGGGCGTCAATGCCGAAGGCGCGATCGCCTATCACTACAACAACTACCTCTGGTACGAACGCGTGCTGCGCCGCTTCGATGCCGAGGGCTTCGACCGCCCGGCAGCGGCCGCGAGGCATGCCCGGGCACCGGAGGAGATCGCCCATGCCACCCGGCCCGACGGCACCTTCGTGGGAATCGGTGACACCGACGGGGGGACCCCGAAGGCCGTGGGCTCGCCGCTGACCGATTACGTCTCCACCGCCGGCTCGGACGGCGAGGCACCCTCGGACCTGTTGAAGATCTACGACCAGGGCTACCTGTTCGCCCGCAGCGGTTGGGGCGAGACGGAGCGGAACTACGACGAGGAGACGTTCTTCTCGGTGAGCTTCGGCCGCAGCGATCGGGTGCACGGACACCCCGATGGCGGTTCCCTCACGTTCAGCGCGGACACCGTGAACTGGATCGTGGATCCCGGCAAGTACCAGTACGGGCGCAGCGTCGAGCGCAAGCATGTGCTCTCCCGAGCATCCCACTCCCTGGTCTCGCTGGACGGCCTGCAGCCGAAGAAGAGCGCAACGGTGTCCCTGCTGCGGGAGTCGGTGACCGAGCGCGCCTATGACCTCCTGTTCGCGGACGACAGCTTCGAGGGCATCGACCTCACCCGCCGCGTCATCTACTCCGTCAACGGCGATTACCTCGTTGTCATCGATCACGTCCGCTCACCACGGGAGGTCACGGCCCGGCAGCGCTGGCAGCTCGGCCCCGGGGTGGACGCCACGATCAGCCGGCACCGCGTCGAGCTGACCTGCGGTGAGCACACGGCGATGCTCGCTTACGCAGGCACGACCACCGGCCTCGACCAGATCACCGGCAGCCAGAAGCCGTTCGACGGCTGGGTGGCGACCGGCTGGAAGCAGAAGGCACCCGCAACGGCCGTCACCGCGACCAAGAGCGGGACCAGCTTCCGCTTCATCACCGTGATCGCCGCTGGGGCAGGGACCGCCCCGAGCTCCACCACGCTTCAGACCAGCACTCCCGGGTTCAGCCTCGAAGTCTCCACCGGCCGCGTCACGGAACGCATCGACATCGATCACGACGAGGTCTCCTTCGGCGAACCGACGGCCGAGGACGACCAGAGTGGGGACACTGCGGCGGCCTCCGCCCCGCTCGTCCCGAGCTCGAGCGGACGCCCGCACCACCTCGATCCGGACAGCCGTCGGGAGGTGTTCGATCTGCTCGCCGAGGTGCGAGTGACCGCGCGTGAGTCCACCGTGCACAGCAGGGGGCTTCGAGCCAGGGAGGTCCTGGCCGCGGCACGGGCGAAGGGGCTGGACGGGGACATCGATCTCGGGACGACCGCGGCGGTCAGCGATCTCCGGCAGACGGTCCGTGGCCGGGTGGATCCCAAGAAGGTCCAGCCCCACCGCACGGCGCTCGTGAACTGGACTGACGATCCTCGGTGGCGTCCGACGTTCTACCCGATGCCCGTGCAGCACCACGGCGGGGAGTTCACCCTGACAGCTCGGCCACGGGAAGCACAGATCCATACTGTCGACTGCGGTCCCCTGACCCTTCCCCTGGCGATCGATCCCACAGCAGGCGACGTGCTGACCGTGCTGTTCCAGGGAGCGATCGATCGGGCGAAGATGCGCCTGCCGATCTTCGTGCGCTGGAGGCATCAGCTCGAGCTCGGGACCGGCCCGACGATGGCCGTCGCCGACCCGACCCTCGACCTCGCCGGATCCATGCGGCTCGGATGGTATCTGGGGACCGAGACCATGGATCTCGCGCCCCGGATCGCTGATGCCGTCCAGACGACTGCTGACACCCTCGGGGCCAGGCATATCGTCCTCGTGGGCAGTTCCGGCGGCGGATTCGCCGCTCTCCAGGTGGGGGCTCATCTCCCGGGCTCCCTGGTGGTGGCGATGAGCCCCCAGACCGATCTGCGGAAGTATTCGGCCCGCCTCGTCACGGCGGCCGTGGGCCCCGCGCTCGGGCTCACGCAGGCCGCTGAGCCGGGAGCGCCCGTACCCCGCCTCAGCGTCATGCACCGCGCCGCGCAGCGCTCCACCTACCCGAGGGTGGAACTGGTCTCGAATCCCGGCGACCAGGTCCATGTGAAGCACCACGAGGGCCCGCTGCGCCAGGCCTACACCGCGGCCGGTCTCGAGAGCCGTTTCCACACGACCGAGATCGATCTGGGGCCGGGTCACCGCTCTCTGGACAACTCGAGCTACAGCGAGATCATGCGCCGCATCTACGACTCCCTGTGAGAACGTGCCTCCCTGCAGGGGCGCCCCACAGGGAGGCTGACCAGTACTCGATCAACGTCGCCCCGGTGGATCGTGGGGCGTACACCCCCTCCGGACCGACCTCAGGGGTCCCTCCGCGCCCGCTTCCCACCGCTTCTCGGGACCGTGAGCCGAGGGAAGCTCTGCGCCTTCATCTCGCGCTCGAAGATCTTCGCGAACGGATCCGGGGTGAGTTCCGGCGGATCGTTCTGCACCGGCCGATTCTCCGGCTCGGACATCAGCACTTGCGCCGCGACCCGCTGCTCGGCACCCTCACGGATGCAGTCCTCGAGATGCGCGAACGCCTCGTCCTCCCGCTCCTGTGCCAGGAAGTACGTGAAGGTGCGGTACTTCTTCGAGACGGTCTTGGTGTCGCCGTCCATCACGATCCGGCCGTTCTCCATCCAGATGACCCGTGAGCAGACGTTCTCGATGGCGCGCGGTGCGTGGTTCACCATGAACACGGTGCCCGCCCGCTCCAGGAGGCCGTCCATCTTCTTCTTGGACCGCTCCGCGAAGGCCGCATCGCCGGTGGAGAGCGCCTCGTCGATCATCAAGATCTTGGGCTCTGCCATGACGGCGATGGCGAACTTCAGCCGTGAGGACATCCCCGAGGAGTAGGTGCGCATCGGCAGATCCACGGCGTCGCCCAGCGCCGAGAGCTCGGCGGCATCGAGGAACTGCGCATCCGCCTCCTCCGGGGACATGCCCATGGCGAGGAATCCCAGCTTGATGTTCTCGGCACCGGTCAGATCAGGGATCAGCGCCGCGCTCACCCCGAGCAGCTGAGGGCGTTCGCTGGTCAGCACCGTCCCCGAGGTGGGCGGCTCGACGCCGGCGAGCATGCGCAGCAGCGTCGACTTCCCCGAGCCGTTGCGACCGATGATCCCGATGAACTCGCCCTGTCGCGCCACCAGATCGACCCCGCGGACGGCGGGGACGGAGACCATATGGCGCCGACGCGTCAGCTTGCCGAGCAGTCCCTTGCGCTGTGTGCGGTCCGTGCGGGGCACCTTGTACCGCATGCGCACCTGGTGCGCGACGACGGTGAGCGGGGAGTGCTCCGGCGGCACCCACAGCGAGTCCGTGGCGTCGCCGTCGTCCAAGGAGAGTGCTGCGGGATCCACCGGATCAGCGGAGTTCGCGACCATAGATCTCCTCCCCTCGCCAGAAGTACAGGAACCCACCGACCACCAGGACCACGATCCACGCCGCAAGGATCAGCCAGGAGTCGAGCCCGGGAACCTGCCCGTCGATCAGCACGGTGCGTGACATGTCGATGACGCGGTACAGCGGATTGAGCATGACGATCGATCGGATCGTCGGGTCATCGATGAACAGCTCGATCGGGAAGATCACGCCGGAGGTGTACATGAGGATCCTGCTGATGACCGACATGAGGTTCGAGACGTCCGGGAGATGGAAACCGATGCGCGCGGTGATCAGGGTGATCCCCAAGTTCATCGCCATGTGCATCAGGAAGATCGGGATCATCAGGAACCACGTGATGCTCGGCAGGGCATGTGGCGGGATCAGGATGATCGCTACGCACATCGAGATCGTGGTGATCACGGCCGTTAATGTCGCCTGCAGCACATTCGAGATCGGGATCGAGGCCCGCGGGAAGGAGAACGCCCGGATCATCGCTTTGCCGGCACGCATTGCCCCGGTCCCTGAGGTGATCGCGCTCGAGGTCGAGCGGTACATGAGGATGCCGATCACGATGAATGCAGGGAAGTTCTCCACTCCCCGGCTGGCGCCGATGAGCACGCCGAAGATGAGCCAGTAGAACGCCGCATCGAGCATCGGTCGCAGGATCAGCCAGACGTTCCCGAGCATGCTGCGACTCTCCTGCGTCGCAGCGCGCTGGCGGGAGTCGTACCAGATGAAGTGGCGTCGCTCCCACAGCTGCCGCAGATACTCGGGCAGCGGGGGGCGCACGCCGATGGCGAAGAGATCGCTCGGATCCTGCCCACGCGCTTCGAGGGCGCGGCTCAGAGCGGTCTTCGCGCCCCCGTCACTCACCACTGCACTGCTCCTCGACGCTCGTGATCACGCCTGAACGATACGCGACACCGCCCGGCCGCCTCGCACACGGAACGATCGCGACTCCACCGAGATGTTGTCCAGGCGACAACTGCAAGCACACACGTGCCCATATTCGTCGATTCCACGTACTGTGTGGCCAGCAGCATCCTCCCTTCACCCCACTCCCACCTACCTCAGGAGATATCGATGAGCCCGAACGTCCCCCTCGAAACCGTCGGAGTGATCGGGCTCGGTTACATCGGCCTCCCCACCGCCGCAGTCCTCGCTCAGGCGGGCAAGCGCGTGATCGGCGTCGATGTGAAGCAGTCCAGCGTGGATGCGATCAACGCCGGTCAGGTGCCGTTTGTCGAGGAGGGCCTGGAAGCGGTTCTCGCGGGTGTGGTGGCACAGGGCAAGCTCAGCGCTCAGCTGGAGACGCCGGAGGCCGATGCCTACATCGTCTCCGTCCCCACTCCCTTCCAGGGCGACCACGACGCTGACCTCTCGTACATCGAGGCCGCGGCCACCGGCATCGCGCCCAAGCTCTCCGGGGGCGAGCTGATCGTCCTGGAGTCCACCGCCCCTCCCGGCGCCACCGAGCACATGGCCAAGGTCATCCTCGACGCCCGCCCTGAGTTCACCGAGGAGCCGAACCTCACGAACTCCCTCTACTTCTCCCACGCTCCCGAGCGCGTTCTGCCCGGCCGGATCATGATCGAGATGGTCGAGAACGATCGCATCATCGG
>Ga0079226_10001401_pt1 | contig 18494 bp, 18 predicted proteins | sample Poulit2014_FD_76345 | JGI IMG/M metagenome (GOLD analysis project Ga0079226, IMG submission 76345) | Agricultural soil microbial communities from Georgia to study Nitrogen management - Poultry litter 2014 | ecosystem: Environmental > Terrestrial > Soil > Agricultural land | place: USA: Georgia... | reverse complement strand
TTTCTTATATGAAAACATTATCAATAAACATACCACAAACCGCTGGAATAGACGACCAAGAAGCGAAGATGTCATTAGCGTCAAAGCTCTATGAAAGAGGAAAGCTTACGTTAGGTCAGGCTGCAGATATGGTAGGCTATAGCAAAGAAACATTTATGGAGCTGTTAGCCGATTACAATGTTGCCCTTATCGATTACCCGCCTGAAGAATTAGAAGAAGATATAAAGAATGCCGAGCGTCACAGTCGTTGATACCAGCTGTTTAATACTGCTGAACAAAATTGATCGGCTAGATTTACTGTTAAAGCTATTTGATGAAGTTACGATTACTCAAACTGTAGCTGATGAATTTAATAAATCCGTTCCGGATTGGATAACGGTTGTTAGCATTGATTCAAAAGAAATAAAGGGATTGGCAAGTTTTCTGGATAAAGGGGAAGCAACAAGTATCGCCTACGCCCTAAATAATTCAAATAGCTTACTTCTTATAGATGAGAATAAAGGAAGAAAAGTAGCAAAAGAAATCGGGTTAGATATCACCGGTTCTTTAGGCGTGTTAACGGCAGCCAAACGAAAGGGATACATTGAAGCGGTTAAACCTATTCTAAAAGAAGTATAAGAGACAAATTTTAGAATTTCGGAAAGACTTATTCGAACTGTTTTAGATAAAGCGAATGAGTCGTAATACTCGAACTCCTTCACCATATAACAAGCGCGTCAAGTGCAGTTCCGTTAGGTGGCTTTCAAATTCTAAAATCTAATTAGTAAACAAAATGAGTACAAAATGTTCGGTATTTATTGCAATCAGTTTGGATGGCTATATTGCCCGAAAAGATGGCAATTTAGATTGGCTTTCTGGAAATGAAAATAATAAAGAAAATGCAGAAGACGGAGACTATGGTTATCAGGATTTCATGGATTCGATAGACGCGTTAATAATGGGACGCAATACTTTTGAAAAGGCACAAACTTTTGGAAAATGGCCTTATCCAAAAAAAGTATTTGTCTTAACTAACCACTCTCCTGAAATACCTGACCAGCTCACCGATAAAGTGAAAACTCTGTCAGGTTCTCCTTCTGAAATTGTCAATCAATTATCGGAAGAAGGCTTTAACCATTTTTATGTCGATGGCGGCAAAACTATTCAAGGTTTTTTAAATGCTGGCTTAATTCAAAAAATAACTCTTACTCGAATTCCTGTAATTATTGGTGATGGAATTCCGTTATTTGGACCAGTTAAAAACGACATCAAACTGGAACATATATCAACGAACAGTTTTGGGAGTGGATTTGTCCAGAGCCAATACAAAGTGTTACAAGATGCCTAACAAGGCCATTATACCCACCAAAATTCAGTTGCTAATAATTATTTATTCCATTCGTTTTTTAGTAGGTTCATAGAAAAAAACTGATTATTATGATTACTGATTTCAACGAAATTGAAAATTCGGCGCTAAAACTAGATGAAAATCATCGCGCTGAACTTGCCAAGCGTCTTATTGCAAGCCTTGATCAACAAATGGATCAAGATATTGAACAGGCTTGGATCAAAGAAGTAAATCGTAGAAAAAAAGAACTTGATTCCGGAGAGGTTGATCCAATCTCAGCTGAAGAAGTTCTTTCAAATGCACGAAAATTGCTTCAGAAGTGACAATCGATTTCCATCCAGAAGCGTAAAACGAATTCCTTGCCTCAATCAAATATTATAATCAGAAAGCAGCAGGTCTCGGCGATCAATTTTACGATGAAGTTCAAACTGCTTTAGCTTTACTGCGATCATTTCCCGAGATTGGAAGTCCATTTGAAGAATCTATTCGCAAATTTCCACTCAACCGTTTTTCTTTTGCCCTTGTCTATAAGTACGAAGAAAAAATAATTGCTTGGAAATTTACGCTGTCATGAACCAGAGTCGTAAACCAGATTATTGGACTTCGCGGAAGTAACTGGTAGGCATAACAAACGCTTCAAGCGGATAGGATTCGCCGTCTCGTCCCGACTTTGCATTTGGAAGTTCTGTAGTACTTTTATAATAAAATACAACATCTTGGCGCCTGCCGTTTTAAGCGCAGTTCCGTTATGTGTTTGGAAAGCACGCATGTCTATTACAACTCAAAAGATACAATATTATTTCTATTTCATATTTATAATTTATATTTATAGACAGAGTAGACAGTAATATATAAATAGCCCATTATGAAACTTTCAAAATGGCAACTTCAGGAAGCCAAAAACAAATTTAGTGAAGTAGTTCGGAAAGCAAATGAAGAAGGCCCACAAACCGTTACAAAACACGGAAAAGACAGTGTAGTAATTATATCAGCTGAAGACTATAAAAAAAATGAGCAACAGAAGAACAGTTTAGTTGATTTTTTTCAAGATTCTCCACTTGCTGATGTAGACTTAGATGTTATGCGTGATAAGTCCACCTCCCGAAATGTGCCTTTATGAGTTATTTAATTGACACTGATTGCATCTCTGAGTTAGCTAAACCAAATCCTAATGAAAATGTAATCCGATGGTTTGATAACCACAATGAGTTAGATTTTTATTTAAGTGTAATCACTTTCGGAGAAATTAGAAAAGGCATTGAAAAACTTCCTTCATCAAAAAAGAAACGTAGGCTTAACCATTGGTTAAATGAAGACTTACTTCATCGATTTAAAAATAGAGTATTAGATATTACGTTAACTGAAGTTAATAAATGGGGAAGAACTTTGGCAGAAGCAGAGAACGAAGGGGAGCCACTTTTGGCTATTGATGCACTTATTGCATCGACAGCACTGGTCCATGATTTTGCCGTGGTCACCAGAAATACGAAAGATATGAAAGGCTCAGGAGTAGAATTAATCAATCCTTGGCAGTATCAAACAAACACCTAACAAGGCACTACCAGCAGAAGCAGGGAAAAATGATATTCTAATTTAATTTTACTGAATTATCCAAGTGGGCTCCGCTGTAGCGCCGGGCACGTTATACAGCTTTTGTAACTTATTACACTGTAGGTGCACAATATATATTTAAAATTATTTAAAAAATAAATACACGTCTTTTTGTGGAGTACAAAATAACTCGAGGAATGATTTATAAACGCCTTTTGCTTAGTATAATTTTATTGCTATTTCTTTCACCTGCGACTACATTTGCTCAGGATAGAAGTATAACTTCAACCATTCATCCTGTCGGGATGGCCGTTCGCACCTTTCACGATACCAGTCGAATGAATTGGCAAGGTACAGCATCTCGTCCATTGGAAACAGTACTATGGTACCCAGCTGAAAAGACCGCAAATGAAGATACGGTATTTGTTGGCCCGCCCAATCAACCTTTATTTATCGCAGGAATGGCGGCACGAGAGACTGAAATTTCATCAGCTTTGCCCAAATATCCTTTAGTACTCCTGTCCCACGGTACGGGCGGTTCTGCCTTGCAGATGATGTGGCTGGGGAGCTATCTTGCAGCACATGGTTATATTGTTGCTGCAGTGAATCATCATGGAAATACGGCTGCTGAGAAAGAGCTTAGCCCTCAGGGTTTCGTGCTTTGGTGGGAGCGTTCTGAAGATATTTCCACCGTGCTTGATAAGCTATTGACAGACTCCTTGTTGGGTTCTCATATTAATAAAGGACAAATAGGTGCCGCAGGTTTCTCACTGGGCGGATATACTGTTATTTCTCTGGCGGGCGGTTTAACTAATCGTAAGGCATTTAATGCATTCTGTAACAGCGGGGTGCATCCTGCGTGTCAACCACCGCCCGAGTATCCTGCTCTTCTTAAGGATTTTAAACAGATTAAGGATAATTCAAGGGTTCAAGCCTCTCTCAGGCACAGCAATGATTCGTACCGGGATAAGAGAATAGAAGCGGTCTTTGCCCTTGCACCAGCACTCGGTGGTGCGTTTACGGATGCTGGATTAACACCAATTGATATTCCCGCTTATATCATCGCAGGTCGTTCCGATACAATTGCGCCAATCAGCACGAATGCTATGCGTTTTGCCAAGGGAATTAAAGAGGCCACGCTGGTTGTACTTCCTGGTGTGAGACACTATACCTTTTTAGCCCCATGTACTAAGGCAGGAGAGCAACGTCTACCCTTCGTTTGTAAGACTAAAAATGATGCTAACCGTGTTGCTATCCATCGTCGTATTAATAAACGTGCATTATTATTCTTTAATCGAGTATTGTAAAGCAGTTTAACAAGCGCTTTAAGGTAAAGCAGAGCACACAAGAAAACTGGGGTTTTTTACTTACAAGAGATTATTAGCTACATTTAAAACGGACAGCTTTAACCCCCGCTCAGCTGTGCAGTTTCGGTAGCAGTAAGATCCATCGAAAAATATTTAATGGAATGCCTAAAATTGACCTTAGATATTTTCTGAATGCTTACAATATTTGTTAACCATTGTATAGCAGTGTATTACATATTTTTACAACGTGCTATACTTCACAAGTCCTTTTGTAAAATTAAAAGTTGTTTTAAATATACTTAAACACCCTGCAAAGATTCTTCTAAAATAGCTACTGCCTTCATCTGTACATCTAAATTAAGGGAGGCAAACCCCATTCTGATAACATCATTTTTTGAAGTGTTAAATTCCTTTCCATCGCTCATAATTAATCCTTTTTTATAAGCGGCTTTGGATACCTTTTCAAGATCTGCATCTACAAATTTAGTCCACACCGCCATTCCGCCATCCGGCTTTTTGAATGAAGTGTGTTGCCCCAATTTATTTCTCAGCAGCCCGCAAAAATGATCTCTTCGCTCACGGTATAATTTCACTGATTCCCGAATATGCCGTTTCATCGTTCCATCCTTGTAGAGCTCGGCAATCGCTATCTCAAGCAGGCTATTCCCCTGCATATCCATCGTCCTGCGAAGATTGGCTATCATTTCGATAACATTTTTGGCAGCCACCATATAGCCAATGCGAATAGATGGTGCCAGCGTTTTACTAAGTGTACCAATATAGATTACGCTGCCGTATTGATCGATACTGGCCATCGGCAGCATGGGACGGCTACTATAGTGGAAATAATAGTCATAATCATCCTCTATAATGGCGAACTTATATTTTTTAGCAAGTATCCAACAGCTTGATCCGGCGTTCCGGCATAAGCGTTACGGTTGTGGGGTGATGATGGTGCGGGATAACATACAGCAATTTAATCGACTTTTCTTTACAGCGTTTTTCCACCGCGTCCACATCTATCCCCCGGTCATCCACCGGCACCTGCTCAATCGTTGCTTTATGCTGTTGAAAAACCCTATCAGCACCAAAATAACCGGGATGCCCTTCGATAACGGGATCACCGGGCTTATAAAAAACTTAAAGACCAATTGCCCCGTGAGGCTTTTGCAGCCCTCCAAAAATCGCAGCGCCAATGGATAGCCTACCGCAAGCAGGAATATAATTTTATATCTCAATACTATTTTAGAGTGAAAGAGGGAACTATGTGGCACGTTGTGGCAGAAGGTGAAAAAACAGCAATAGTTAAAGAGCGAGCCTTAAAACTGATCGACTATCTGGAAGAACTGGATTATTGACGGTCTCGTTGTCCATGCTGCACGAGTCTCTGTTCCAAGCCTATCACAAAAAGCGAATGGCCCTACTTCTCGCGGTATTCCTCCCCTGTTTTGGGGTTGATGTAAAAAGTGAGCTCCTCGCCGTCTATCGTCCGGTGCACCCTGCCATCCCGTTCAATGCGATCATAGAGCGGCGGGGTGATTTTCCGATTTTCTTTAATATCAATTAAACTGTGTCCGCCCGTCCGGGCCGTGGAGTCTTCTTTCTCTGCCACATAGATAGCTATTCCGGGCACAACTTCCTGCTGCAGATAGTGATATTCGGGCGGCACCTGCCACCGGTCTTCCGAGGCATCATAGACCCCGAATTTCTGACTCGTTGTATCCCGGCCCAAATACCAGTCCGGGTGAGCATCGGAGGGCACGATACGCGTAAGCGGCATCTCATGGAAGCTGAAATCACTTTTTAGTACCCCCTTCGGTTCCGCTCTTTCATAGATGATGCGCCCATCTCCCAATATACGCCGAGCTCCTTCATAGACCGGAATTTTAGTATTCCACTGGCCGTCTCCATTTAAAAAATAGGTGTTCCAGCCGCGGGATTCACCGCTCCCGGCAGAAGACAACACCACAAAATAATCGGTTGGAGTGAACCTTGTGATCAATGAGGCTTTTTGAAGAATCGCTCGGGCCGTCAGGGTGTCATGCGGGGACTGATAATCAGAAACGACCTCCGGAAAAGGTTGAGAAAAGTTCGAAGCCAAAAAAATCTGCCCTTTTTCATTCTCATAGATCGCATTCCGCACCACCGGATAACTGCGGCCCATGGCACCTGTCTGTTCAATTACTACCTGTTCACCGCCGGCCGTTTGGAACGGGATGCCGTCTTTTAAAGAATAGGTTTCATCATGGACAGGATCCCCGTTAAGATGAGTGATATAATAGCTTGTGCCGTTTTGAACCAGTATCGTGGTGTCGCTCACAAAATGAACAAAGTTACGAGTCATCAATTTCAACCGGCCGGATTTTTGTTTCTGATACAGTTTATGCTGCACGGCCAGCAGGCGATCCGTATGGCTCACTTTAATATCATCCGGAATAATACGGCTGGGTTCCCAGTGCTCTTTCCAGTACTGCGTGGTTCCCATAGCGCTTTCGGTGTCCATGCGCTTTTGGCTCCACAACTCTTTTTGGGGATTCAGGGCATATACGCTCCATTTTGCTTTGGGCACCCTGGTGACCAGTAAGGGGCCGGTTGAGCCGCCCAGAATATTCCATCCGGGCAAAATTTTCCAATTCCAAACCTGCCACCAGGCGTTGTATTCTTTTTTGGTGATGACCGTCGGTATCCCGGCATACACATTCATTTGGGCCGCGGCATATTTTAGTGGGAGGACCGCTTCGTTTTCTGTATTTATCACCCCGTACTTGCCATCTTTGGCCACGACGGCCAACCCATGATGAAATAAATAAGCTTCGTCGTACTGCGGGGTGATCACGATTTTGCCCGTGCGGTCACAAAAGCCAAATTTGCCTTGTTTGGAGCGCCACGGGTAGAGCTTTTGATGAGAAGAATTCATGGTGGGTTCATTGGATTGACATCCCCATAACAGAAACGGGATGAATAGCAGGAAGAGGCCTATTTTGTTAATATCAGAATGAGGACCGATCATCTAAATAAGTTATCTATATTCTAACTTCAGGAATTTTTCAAGCCCGTGGTCATTTTTGCACCTCATCTTCGATCCTTATATTTTCGAGCTCCTCCGAGGCTGGAAGACGCAGCTTCTCCCTCCCGGCCTTTGATTTTACTTTCCCTTTAAGATGATAAACGTCCTCCGGGGTTGTTACTATAATTTGATCATCTCTAATCTCGTAGGTAGTCTCTTCGCGGGTAAATTTGACCAAATGATCTCTTTGGGAGTAGATAAACTCACCCGAATAAAAGAGTTCTACCTTGTCCTCGTTATTTAAAAAAGCATAATACAGCTGTTTGGTATTGCCATAGACAAAAAGGACCATCTTTTTGCCGTTATCAAAGACCAGCTGATAGATGATATCTTCTGTTTCTTTCAGCCGATCCGTTTGCAGCACATTAAACTCCTCCGTCGTCATTTCTCCCTGTGTCCGGGTCGATTTTGAGATATGAGAGAGGTAAGGTTTGCCGGTTACAGCTCCTATTTCAAAAACTTCGACTGGATAGGGTTCGTTTCCTTCTACTTCAAAGGTTGAAAACTGATGCCAGCAGCAACCGCTTTTGGTCATGGTATAGATCTGTTCCTTCTCATGATCAACTCTGAACATACCGCAATATTCGTGAGCCAGACGGCTGAACGCCGGGCTCAGCGAAAACCCCTCTTGCGTAGCCAGGTAAATTTTAAAAGAGGGCCCGTGATAGCAGCTTTTCTGTCCGTCCATAATAGCCAGGTCTTTTTTGCCGTCAAAGTTTACATCTTCGTACAGGATGGAGCTCTGCTCTCCGTAGGGTAACTTCTGAACGTTCGATTTGGCTTTTCCTCCGGCTAAATCAAACGTCAATTCATCCGATTCTACCTTAATAAGCTCTTCGTCGGATTCTTTCTCGTAAATGACCACCCAGCCTTTGCTAAATACCTCGCTGGTATCCTCAATATGCACTTTCCCAGCATACTCGTCCGAAAAATCCTGCACCTCAAAGGTTACCTGGCCCAGTGCAGGCTTTACCCATAATAAAAAAGTGATGAATAATAAGAGTCTCATGCTATTGTTCATTTTGAATGACATGAAGTTGTGGAGTTACTACATTTTGGCAGACACTCAGCTAAAGTATAGATTACGGCTGGAAAATTAACACAACAATCGATAGCCGCTTGATCAAACTTAACTCACTATCTACTTTTTTGTTGGAATTTCAGTTAAAACGTTACTTTGTTTTTGGCAAATTGTTTGCTGCGATTAAAAATCGTTAGCTGTTTACCCTGCACCCTTTAGGAGCCAGTCCGTTATACAGCCTTTTCAATTAGATGTCTATTTATTTTAAACAAAATGAATTAACTTGAATTGTTTATTTGTTATGAATCATTACCTTCAGTAGGCAGTAAATAAGGTTTACTGCACAGCGTCAACATATGGATGTTTTTGAACTCAACACCAAAATAACTATTGAATGGATATTATCCAGACAGATCGCCTTGTATTACGCAGACAAACAACAAAGGACGCAGAATTCATTCTTAACCTTATGAATGACCCTGAATGGATCCGCTATATTGGAGATCGGGGTGTGCAAACGCATGAAGAAGCATGCGATTACATTCAGACTGGAGCGATTGCGATGTATCACGAGCATGGATTTGGATTGTACCTTACAGAGTTAAAGGAAGACCGTATACCAATCGGTATATGTGGATTGGTTTAGCGTGACTCCCTGGATGATGTAGATTTGGGGTTCGCTATTGCCCGTGAGTTCCGGGGCAAAGGATATGCTCAGGAAGCTGCTGCCACAACGGTGGAATATAGCCGCGATGTGGTGGGATTGGATCGAATTGTTGCTATTGTCTCGCCAGAAAACACAAAATCTGTGCGGGTTCTTGAAAAAATTGGGTTCTTATTTGAACAAGTGATTGACGATCCAAACGGCGATAACGTTCATTTGTTTGCGCTTGCTCTTGAATGAGTATAAGGTGTTGATGAATTTATCGAGTGGAATTTTATTAAAAATTGAGTTTTTGAGTTTATTAAAAAGTCAAAAATAACTAATCTTCCTGGTGTACCTAACAGCATAACAATCACTTCAAAAAAACGCACAACATGGTGGCCATTGGTTTTGCAAGGTTGGCTTTGGCTGCGGTCAAGAGTATTAATAGACGTATATTACGTGGATAAGTGCGCCTATTATGCTCAGTTCCGTTATGCAAACGGAAGTCAAGACTTTTCTTGTGTATTCCTTTCCAAAAAATAAGCTAAGTCAATTCTGTCAGCTTTAACACCCGCCCAATCTATCATCACAGCATATAATCTTTTATTATCAGCTCCCAAACGGTAACCATAGATATGGAGAGAAGTGTACATTGCTACCAATGCGGTCTGTTTATTCCCGTCATAATTACACTCCGCTGTCCCTGTAATCATTGGATTCTGGCTTATTTAGAAGCCTTTTCCCAACGAATATGCCTGATATGATTAGTGTTCTTTGGATCAAATCTTTGCCTTAAGCTTCCTTCCAATTCCAGTCGCGATGGCCCCTTGCCCCTGGCTAATGGTTAGCCATCACAAACCAACATCGTGGACTTGCCCCACCAAGTAATTGACCATGCACGGCAAACTAAAAAAAGCCCTCCGCTGATTAGCAGAGGGCTTTCGTTACAAATCAAATGATGAATAACTACAAAATGTTATTCTTTCTCATCCTCATCAACGACTTCGAAGTCAGCATCTACGGCATCATCCTCATCGTCGTCCTGGGTATCTTCAGCACCATTAGCTGCGCCTGCAGCAGCACCGGTCGCACCCGCTGCTCCAGCTGCTCCGGGTCCAGGTTGTCCTTGTCCCTGATCAGCCGCCTGATATATTTCTTGTGAAGCTTCAGCCCAAGCATTGTTGAGCTCTTCCATTGCATCATCAAGCTCATCAACTTTTTCTTGATCATGCAGCTCTTCTACCTTATCAAGCGCAGCTTCAATCTTCTCCTTGTTGCCATCAGAAATCTTGTCTTCATGTTCATCAAGCTGCTTACGTGTGGAGAAGACCAGACTATCTGCCTTGTTAAGGTTCTCAGCACGCTCACGGATTCTCTCGTCCTCTTCAGCATGCTCTTCAGCAGCATTCTTCATCTTCTCGATCTCTTCTTCAGAAAGTCCGGAAGAAGACTCAATACGAATGCTTTGTTCAGTGCCTGTACCTTTGTCTTTAGCACTTATATTCAGCACACCGTCTGCGTCAATATCAAAGCTAACCTCAATCTGAGGCACTCCGCGCGGGGCCGGTGGAATATTATCCAGATGGAAACGTCCAAGGGTCCGGTTATCCTGTGCTTTAGCACGCCCGCCCTGCAGGACATGAATTTCTACGCTGGTCTGATTGTCAGCAGCTGTAGAAAAGGTCTCCGTCTTGTTCGTCGGTATAGTGGTATTGGATTCTATGAGTTCCGTAGAAACTCCGCCGAGCGTTTCAATACCAAGGCTCAGAGGCGTTACATCCAACAGTACAACGTCATCAACGTCGCCGCTCATGACTCCTGCCTGAATAGCTGCTCCTACCGCAACCACTTCATCAGGATTTACTCCTTTACTTGGATCTTTTCCAAAGAAATCTTTGACAACCTCCTGAATTTTAGGAACACGTGTAGAACCACCAACCAGGATTACCTGATCGATATCACTCTTATTTAAGTCTGCATCCTTCAGCGCCTTTTTACAGGGTTCAATCGATTTTTGGACTAAGTCATCAATTAGCTTCTCAAATTGAGAACGACTAATATCGACGTTCAGATGCTTTGGTCCGGAATCTGTAGCTGTTATAAAAGGCAGGTTAACATTCGTCTTCTGTGAGCTGGAAAGCTCGATCTTCGCCTTTTCTGCCGCATCCTTCAATCGCTGACGCGCCATCGGATCTTCCAGCAGGTCTATGCCTTCATCCTTCTTAAACTCATCAGCCAAATACTGAATTAGTCGAGAGTCAAAGTCATCTCCACCTAAATGCGTATCCCCGTGGGTTGACTGTACCTCAGAAACGCCTTCACCGAGTTCCAGTATTGAGATATCAAAGGTTCCTCCTCCCAAGTCATAAACGGCAATTGTCTGATCCTGATCCTTTTTGTCCAGCCCATATGCCAGCGAAGCGGCGGTCGGCTCATTGATGATACGTTTTACATTCAATCCGGCAATATCACCAGATTCCTTGGTAGCTTTACGCTGAGCGTCATTAAAATAGGCCGGCACGGTGATTACTGCATCGGTTACATCTTCACCTACATACTCTTCAGCAGTCTGTTTCATCTTCTGCAGCACCATAGCTGAAATTTCCTGAGGTGCATATTTACGATCTTCAATCTGAACACGCGCCGTACCGTCATCTCCCTTTACAATTTCATAGGAAGCCTGCTTGGTTTCTTCCTTAACTTCATCAAAGAAGCGGCCCATAAACCGCTTAATAGAAGAAATCGTATGTTCCGGATTCGTAATTGCTTGTCGCTTTGCGGGTGCTCCAACCAGTCGTTCTCCATCTTTGGAAAAAGCCACAACCGACGGTGTCGTACGGCCGCCTTCCGAATTTTGAATAACGGTAGGCTCATTTCCTTCCATAACGGAAACACAGGAGTTGGTAGTACCCAAATCAATTCCTATTATCTTACCCATAATAATTATCTGTTATATGTTTATTAATTATTGGTTTCTTGCTAAAATTTCGATCGTTTCTATTCTTTGATTGTTCATTGGATCATTCAGCACCAAGCTGAAGTAAATCCCTGTTAATCAATCGGTATTGATGTTGAATCATCCAGCCCGTCTGTTTTGGGCATGGTAACCGTAAGCACGCCATCCTGCAGTGCTGCATCGGTCTAGGCGGTATCCACATTCTCAGGAATGGCAAAAGAACGTGAAAATACGCCCGTTGCACGTTCGGCGCGACGATATTTCTGATCATTGTCCCGCTCGTTGACCCGCTCCCCTTTTACCGTCAGCACATGCTCTTTAAGTCCAATATGTATTTCCTCTTTGCTCATACCGGGCAAATCAAGCCTGATTGCATAGGTTTCGTTTCCTTCAATAATATCGCAGTCCGGAATAAAGTCATGTTCTTTATCGTCAAGTGGAACAATTCGTTCCACAAAGTCTTGAAGATCTTTGCCCAACCTGTTCAATTGTTGTTCAATATCAATTGTAAAATCATTCATAGAGCAATCCATTTTCTTGCTGTTCACACCTATAAAAGCAATCTCAATGCCAAGCCCATTTGGACGGTATCTTTTATGCCGTATTGACATTATTACGTCAACAATGAATGTGATTTGTCAAATTTGCGGATTGACAGTTCAACTCGTCAGGAATTCCAAGGGGTAATTATCGCTGGGTTAAAGGCAGCTCGGTGTTCCTCGGCGGATGTCTGAGCTGACATCTGGTAAATGAATACAATTCCACCATTTATCGGGCTTCAAAAAGAGAGCTCGTGCGTTAGAAAAGAGAATTTTCATGACTTTCCTTATCAGCGAAAGCAATCCTGTCAGGGTTTGAACAACGCTTGATTCAGATAAAGAGAAGTTCTTTTATTTATAGTTCAACACCTGCAGTTTTTACTATCTGCTTTATTTCGGATCTGAAACAATTTCCAAATCATTCCAGAACCCGGGATAAGAAATCCCCGTACAGTCTGCATTTTGAATGGTCGACTCCTTGGTACTCATCAGGCTCAACACGCCAGCGGCCATAGCAATCCGATGATCGTGAAAACTTTTATAAATAGCACTGTTAGGTACAAAGTCCGGATTCCCTTCAATCACAAAGCCATCCTCATATTCGGTAAAGTTTGCCCCGGCTTTCTCTAACAAATGAGCAAGCGCATGCAAACGGTCCGTCTCTTTATGCCGAAGCTCCTCTGCCCCCGAAACCCGGGATCGGCCGTCGGCATAAAGCATAGCCATGGCTAAAATAGTAATTTCATCAATACAATTGGGAATCACTTCTTCCGTAATATGGGTCGGCTGGAGCTTTGAGCTCCGTACAATAAGATCTCCCGAAGGCTCATTGCCCTCCATATGCTCATTCTCTATCATCACTTCCGCCCCCATTTCTTTAAGGATATCCAAAGCCCCCGTGCGGGAAGGATTCAACCCTACACCCGGCAGATAAATTTCAGCATTGGGATGAATAGCGCCGGCCGTCAGCCAAAAGGCGGCTGAAGAAAAATCATTGGGTATGCGGTAAGACTGTTCAGGAATGCTATTTTCCTGACTTGCTTGTATAACCTTAGTTCCATTCTCTTTCTTAATAGGCAATTCAAGAAGCCGCTCGGTATGGTCTCGGCTGGGCAGGGTTTCTACTACCTCTGTTGGCCCTTCGCCAAACAGCCCGGCCAACAGCACACAAGACTTTAACTGCGCGCTGGGAATAGGAAGCGGAAAGTGCAGTGGGGCAATCACACCATTCCGTGAAATCTGAAGTGGAGCAAAATCTCCCTTCCGTGCCTCAATATTGGCTCCCATATTTTCAAGCGGATCGATCACCCGGCGCATCGTACGCGAGGAAAGCGATTCATCGCCTGTTAGCTGCGCAGAAATGCCCGAGCCGGCAATAATACCGCTGAGCAGACGCATTGTAGTGCCGGAATTACCACAATCCAGTTCCTCTGTGGGTTTTTCCATCCCCTCTCGGCCCACCCCATCAACAGTTATCTGATTATCAGAGGAAACCGATATATTAACTCCCAGCTTCCGAAAGCAATCAATGGTGCTATGAGGATCGGCTGCTTCTGAGAAATTCCGGATGATGGAAGTTCCTCTATGCAGAGAAGCGAACATTATCGAACGGTGTGAAATCGATTTATCTGCGGGAAGATTAATTTTCCCGCTTAATTCTTGAGCTGGCTGAACGTTGTAATTCACTTAATTGGCGGTATCCATTAGCTTTTTTGCTTCTTCGGCTTGAGGCAGATCCGGATAATCGCGCTGAACGGACTGCAGCATTTTACGTGCTTCTCCCGGCTTGTCCAGCTCAATAAAACACTTGGCCTTACCCAGCATCGATTTTGCGACCCAAGTATCAAAAGCACCATAAAGTACTTTCACTTTTGAATAATGCTCCAGCGCCTGCTCACAATCACCCTGCTGCTGCCCAGCAACACCAATTAAGTATTGCGCTTCAGCACCCGTTTCTGTGGTATTGGCTTCAGCTACCAGGCTCAATATATCCTTAGCGTCCTGATAATCTCCATTTTTAAGCGATACCTTTGCCAATCCAACATTGGCCGGGGCATAATCACCATCGATCTTCAGCGCTTCGCGGTACTGCTTCTCGGCCTCCGATATATTATTCATCGCAATTTTAGCATTTCCCATGCCAATATAGGCTTCGAGCTGATATTTTCGGCCGCCCTGCTCTAACATTTTGCTGTAATAATCATAGGCTTGCTGACTATCTCCCTGCGTGGAAGCCATACGTGCCAGGGCTGATAACGAAGCTACTGCCTGATCGGAATCCGGAAACTGATCAGCAATATTCTGATATTCTTCTCTCGCCTTGTCGAGCTGATCCGTCTGTTCATAAGCTTTAGCCATATTAAAATGAGCATCAGGCACCATCTCTTCATCATTAGTGATATCCAGATAATGCTGAAATTCGTCAATAGCGCCTTCATAATCTCCGGCCTTCATCATATTATCTGCCTGTCTATAGCGAAGCCGATCGGCCATGGAGGCATCCGGATTATTTTCAACAAAGTCCTCCAGGATATCTGAACTCTGATCTTTATCACCAGAGGTAAGCTGGGCATATTGAATACCATTAGCGGCCTCAATGATATAATCGCTGTCGGGATATTTGTTAATTACTTCTTTATAAGCATCAATAGCCTTATCATAGTCTCCTGAATTATAATAGGTATCTCCTATACTAATCTGCGCGCGAGCGGCCCACTCCGTTTGGGGATACTTTTCAATAACGGTCTCAAACTCCTCAACAGCTTGTGAATAGTTCCCGGTATTTAAATAGATATAGGCAATATTATACTGCGTCTGCTGACTTAAACTACTGTTTGGATAGGTATTCAAAAATTTTCGAAAGGTCGTCACTGCATCATAAGTACGATCACTGCGATAGTAACTGTTAGCTACCTGGAATAGCGCATAATCGCCGCCTGGATCGGCACCAAGCACCTTTTGATACATACTGATGGCCTCTCCATAGCTTCCCAGCGCATAATAAGCATCCCCAATGCGTAAACGGGTATCCGTTTCATAAGGATATAATGCTTGTTCAGGAGCGTCATATTTTTGGAGAAAAGTTTTAAGCGGTCCTATAGCCTCCTCATATTTTCCCATTTTAAAATAACTCCAGCCCAGCGAATAACTGGCCGGACCTACTAATTCATGATCCGGATACTGCTGGATAAACTGAGCAAACTGGCTGGCAGAGGGCCCATAATCCTCCATATGATAATAGGAGTCGGCACTCCAAAACAGCGACTCAATCCCTACCTCAGCATCAGGCACTTCTTTATTCAAAGATTGAAAAATTTTCTGAGCTTCATCATAAGCCTGATTACTGTATTGTACCCAAGCCTTCTGGAAACGCGCTTCCCGTTTTACCGAAGGTTCCACATCCGCCACCTCTCCGGCCGCTTCGTAGGCCTCAATAGATCGGGTATATTCTTTATTCGCATAGTAGGCATTACCCAGCAGGGTATAGATTTTTCCGCCCCAGTCCAGAGAATCTCCTTTTCGGGCCAGCGGAAGCAACACTTCTATGGCTTCGGAATAGTTGCCCACTTCAAAGTCTGTCATCGCCCACTCGTAATAGGTTTGCTCTACCCATGGCCCTTCGCTGAACTTATCGCCAAAGTTGCGGAAGGTATTCAATGCTTCCTGATAATTGGAACCCAGCTTTTCATTCACTGCTTTATAATAATAGGCCTTCCGGGCGATCTCATCGGTCCCCTCCGCAGCCTTTTCAAACTCATCAGCCGCCCAGTGGTATATTTCCTGCTTATTATAGAGCCAGCCCAGGCCATAGTGAGCGGCTCGCTCTTCAGGCGTACCCTTTGTTTCTTTGATATAGCGCAAATAAGTGGCCGAAGCTTTATCAAAATTTCCCAGTGCATTATAGCTTTCAGCCACTAATAATACAGCCTTCGTCTTCATCTCGTCATCCAGATAGGGCATGGCGTCCTTAAAAGCTGTAATAGCTTCTTCGTAGCGCTCCTGTTGATAATACGATTCCCCCAGCGCCATCGCTGTTCGTCGCGTAATATCATCATTGGGGTACTGTCGCTTCAGCTGTTCAAAGGTCTCCGAAGCCGAATCAAACTCCTCATTACGCAAATGCAGGCGTCCGCGTGCATACAGCGCTTTAGGTGCCCAGCTCGTACCGGAATAATCATCCGCCACTTTTTGGAAGTATTCTTCTGCCTGTCTGTTGTTATCATTGGCCAGCTCCGCTTCAGCCATCCAGTAATAGGTTTTGCCCGCCTGCTTTTTTTGCAGCCCTAAATCAAGTGCCCGGCTATAATATTTAATAGCCTCCGTATATTCATCCTTATCCTCTGCCCGTTTGGCCAAATCGAACAACAGTTTGGGAGCAAAGTCGGTATGCGGATGCTTACTGATAAACCGGCGATAGTAGGAAATGCGATTGACCGAATCTTCGCGGGCCAGCGCCCGTGTGCGGTAAAAGGCCGCCGACAGTGCTAACTCATGGTCATTGTGACTTGCAATAAATTGTCGAAGTTCACTGGCTGCTTCTATATACAATCCACTATCGAACAATTGAATACCCTTTTCGTAGGTGTCCGTAGAAGGTTTTTGAACTTCCTGTGCCTGTAACGATGGCAGCAGAAAGGTTACAAATAGGAGTGTAAAGATGAACGTTTTGAATGATCTAATCATGAGATATCGATACCGTTTGCAGTTACTTGTGCAGCAAAATTATTCTTAGCAACGATGTACACTGAATCATCTATTCCAAAGCAATTATTCCTAAATCACCGTAACAAATATGACAGCGCTATTATTTGATTACAGCTAATATTGGCTGCAAGTCGTTGAAGCCTTAAGGTAAAAAAATAGGATGAGTTCCCCTATTTATTTTATTCCGGACTTCATTCGACAAATGTTATGCTGAGACAAAATAATTATGACGCATAACTCAAGCTATTCGTATAATAATTGCGCTAAAATGTTCCCTTCCACCGGATGGCCGCGCCCAAATCCCCCTTAAAAGAAGCAGGAGGAATGTACTTATGCCGCGTCCCAGTCCACCACAGCGGCCAGCATCTGCTAACAGGCTCTGGAAACCTGTTCATCGTTCGTCCACCATCAAACCTATATTTTTTGTCTCCAATAAACCGATGGTGTTTTTGCTTTCCTGTGTGGCTTTAATCGACAAGCTCTTGGAGGCCCGCTGTAGCCGGTGAAAATTGGCTTATCGTTGAACCGGTTGCATTTAAGTGCTCGGGAAATAGTGGATTATATTCACCTGCATATTGAACAATTTTTGCTTAATTATGGCATACACCAAGAAAGACTTATGTTCTATAATTTCAAAAACTAATTCCTATCACAATGGTTAAGCTCCCTGCTCTTCGTTTTTTTGTTAACAGTATGTTGTTGTAATTCCAGAAAATAGTGAGCCGGATAAAGCCAGCTGTTGGCTAACTTATAGTTAGCGGAAAACTGAAATTACGACAGATAGTTCACACAGGTTATATAGTTGAAACGTCTGGAATACTTCTTCATAAACCCACTTCAGTAATTAGAGAGTCGCCAACGTACAGCCTACGAAGGCGATGCTACATTGGAGCAGTTCGCCTTCATAGCTTTAACAGGATAGCGGTTTATCTGCTCTACGAAACGTTAGTGTAGTAGAAGGGAAGTTAAAAACAGATATTCCGTAACGGCCATAATCATGAATATAAAACAGCCTCCGTAGAATTCGGTGCAGGCTCGGTACAGGCAATCGCCAACTTCCGCTTTCTCTTATTTACTGCATTACATATCTATATAATTCAGCAGCTCATCGGCCCGGGTTTGGATATCCTCGCTGAATATTTCGTTCTCAGAGTTGGTAGAGACCTCATAATCATAGCGCCGAAGCGCAGCGGCTACACGGCTTACATCTTCAACATTCAGTTTAAAAGAAATCTCCAGCCGAGAATAGCCATTTGCTCCCAGCTCATTCTCTACCGTCATACCTAAAATGCGTGCCTCTTCGGTTTCAATAAGCTGTACTATTTCTGAAACCGTAAAATCACGCCTGTCAAGCGTAATACTAATTACTGAGCCGG
>Ga0079226_10001400_pt1 | contig 18501 bp, 21 predicted proteins | sample Poulit2014_FD_76345 | JGI IMG/M metagenome (GOLD analysis project Ga0079226, IMG submission 76345) | Agricultural soil microbial communities from Georgia to study Nitrogen management - Poultry litter 2014 | ecosystem: Environmental > Terrestrial > Soil > Agricultural land | place: USA: Georgia... | reverse complement strand
CTAAGAAAACTAATAATTCATATTCCTTTGGTGTTAAAGAAATTTCTTCTCCATTAGATGTCACCCGATATGCGTCCAAATCAATTGTTAAATCGGGAAATACAATCAAGTTATTCGCAACCGATGATGCCCCAAGTGTAGGGCTTCCTGTTCTTCTTAATACTGCCTTAATCCGTAACACAACTTCACGTGGGCTAAAAGGTTTTACGATATAGTCATCTGCTCCCGCCTCGAATCCTTGTACACGATTCGATTCTTCCCCTTTAGCTGTTAACATAATAATGGGAGTCATTTTTTCCTTTCGAATCTCTTCACATACCTCGATACCATCCATTTCGGGCATCATAATATCGAGTAAAATAACATCGTAGTCATTTTCCTGGGCAAGCTGTAGGGCTTCTTTTCCGTCTTCAGCTTCTTCTACGATAAAATTATCGCGCTCCAGATACATGCGAAGTAGTCGTCTAATTCTTTCTTCATCATCAACGACTAATATTTTCTTCCCTTCGCTCATTCCTGTTCCTCCTTGCCAAAAGTTCTAGGTAGACACGTTACTACTTTATATATTAAGCGTAAGAATGTAATCCGGCAAGTACTAAGTTAACAACAATTATATTGAACATAATGATTGCAAACCCTATAACCGCTAACCACGCTGATTTTTCGCCATGCCAACCACGTGAAAGACGTAAATGTAAAAATGCCGCATAGAAGAACCACGTTATTAGCGCCCACACTTCCTTAGGGTCCCAACCCCAGAAGCGGTCCCAGGCAATTTGAGCCCAAATGGAGGCGAATATTAATCCACCAAGTGTAAATAACGGAAACCCAATCGCAACCGATCGATACGTAATTTCATCAATTAAATCTAATTTTGTATTTTTTAAATAAGGTTGAATCCATGCTGCAACCCGTTTCCTCATAATAAGTCGCGTAATCATATAAAAAACTGATCCGAAAATAAATGACCAAATAACGGTATTGAATTTACGTGGAGCATCCGCACCTTGCATCCATCCAGGTGTCGCAATAAATGGTTTCATTTGATCATCATATAATGCTTCACCATTGTTTGGCCCTGCAATTGGCGGCATACGATATTCTACTGTTATTTCCCGACTGTTTTCCACATACGTAAATGAAGCACTGTAATCCATTACTTTATTGAATACAACCGTTGATACGACGAATCCTGCGACTAAAAATAATGAGAACATTATTAACTCTAACCAAAATGTCTTCTGAGTGGATACTGATTGATCAATTGCTTTAATTAAATAAATTAATCCCGTTACAAAGCTTATCGCTAAAATTCCTTGTGATAATGATACTGTTGTCACATGAATGTAAAGCCATTCACTTTGTAACGATGGAACGAGTGGTGAAATTTCAGTTGGGAACATACTCGCAAATGCTAAAATAAATAAGGCAATTGGTAATGCGAATAACCCTAAAATATCTGCGCGATAAATGAAATACAAAATAATAAACGCTAAAACAATACTGATCCCAAGAAATGTCACAAACTCAAACATATTACTAACGGGGGCATGTCCACCAGCGATCCAACGTAAAATAAAATAAACAATATGAGATGCAAACCCGATAATCGTTAAGACAATTCCATATGTTCCAGATTTACCTTGACCCGACTTACTATGTTTATCTCGAATTGTATTGCCAAAAAATAACGTTGCAACTAAATATAGTGCGATTGCAATAATATAAAAAGTAGTAATACTCGTACTCATTGTACTACTCCACCTCTCTTTTTACTCTTCGTCTTGTTGATCAATAACCATCTGAACGTCCGTTCCATCAATTGCTTTTTCTATGTCTTTTTTAATACCAAACCAATTTTTGTTCGTATGTGCCGCAAGTAATAAAGTGCCCTCTTTTCGATTAATCCAAATACGACGGTGTTGCCAATACATACCTTGAATGACCCCAATCATAAAAATAGTTGCTCCTATAACGAAAAATGGAAGAGTATAATCCCTTCTGACCGTCAAGCCACTAACGTAATGCATTGAAAAATCTGTAATACTTAAGCGATACTTATTTTCCCCTGTCGCATCGATATTTTTTCCAATTCCAAGGAAACTAACTTCTCCTTCATCAGAATCTGGTGGAAATACATTAAAGACGAAAGCGGGATTTTTGGGAAATTTAGATTTCGTTGCTGGCTCTCCATCCTTGAGAAAATATTCTGGGAAATATTGACTGAGTTCAACGCGAACACCACTGTCTAGTTCATAATAAGTCTCAGGTGTGACTAAATCAACGGTTATTTCACCAAATGACTTTTCTTCATCTTCCATATCTTGTATTTGGAATGTCATCGTAGAGAATTCATTATCCTGATATCCAGATTGATATAATGTATATCCATCGAACTTAATCGGTTTATTCATTTGAGCCGATGCTTCGGTGACGATTTCTAATTCAGGCTCCTGTCCTGGAATTGTTTCTGATTTAGCTTTATAAATAATAGCATCTGTCTGATAGTTTTTAACGACGAGCTCACCCATGCGCTCCATCGCATCTTTATAACGTTCATCATCCGCATCGTAAAAGTCAAGATGGAACTTTTTATTTTCTATAAAATATTGCCCATCAGTACTGGGAATTACTTTTTGTTCGCCTTCTCGAACCCATACGTAATCGTCTAAAAATAGTAAAGGAGTCATTCGTAACATAGCCGCTAGTAATATAATAATTAATCCAATATGATTGACGTATGGTCCCCAGCGTGAGAATCGATTCTTCTCTGCTAAAAACTGTCCATCTTCCTCATATATTTTATACCGCTGTTTTTTTAATTTTTGTACAACAGTATTAGCATCTTTATCCGAAACGGAAGTTGTTTCACTAAACAAACGTTGTCTTGATAAAAACGTAAAATGTCGTTTCGGTTTTTGAATTTTTAACGCTCGATGTAACGGAATAAATCTATCCAAGCTACAGATGACAAGTGAAATTCCTATTAGGGCAATTAAAATCATATACCACCATGAACTATATAACTCATGGAAGCCTAACTGGTAATAAATTTTACCCGTAATCCCATACCAATCTTCGTAAAAAACAGCGGGATCCCGATTTTCTGCCTCTGCTGGAATATACATTGCTTGTGGATATATCGTTCCTAATCCTGAAGCTACTAATGCTATTACGATTAATATGACACCGTTACGAACAGATGAAAAGAATGTCCATATTTTATCAACTATCGTTCGATTATATGTTAAAGAGCGTCTTGCTGAACCTTCATAACGCATGTTTAATAACTTTGTTTGATCATTTCCATCAAGATGTTGGTTTTCTTCTATCGGTTTCCCGCAAGATTCACATAAGATTGTACCTTCCGGGTTAAAATGTCCGCATTCACACTTTAACTTTTTCATTGAAAATCCCTCATTTTAGTAGGTTATGGTTGAATTGCTTGAAAATGCTCTTCTAGCCGCTCTAAAGTTAAAGCACCTTCAACTTTGTCAACAATTTTTCCTTCTGGATCGATAAAAAATGTACTTGGTAAAGGTTTTACTTTATATAAATCTAACACATCACTATTTCGATCATGAACGACTGGAAACGTTAAATCGTGTTTATCGATAAATTGGTGAATGACCATTTCACTATTATCTAAATTAACTGCGACAATTTCAATATCGTCTGCATATTTCGGATAGAGTGATTCCATATAAGGCATTTCCGCTTCACATGGCGGGCAAAATGTACCCCAGAAATTTAGCATAACACCTTTACCTTGTAAGTCACTTAAACGAATTGTTTCCAATTCATTATATTTATTTATTTGTGCTAGTTCAAAATCAGGTGCTGTATCGCCTGCCCGATAAATTTCTTTATCTTTTGTTAAGTTAGCAACAAGCGCGAAAACTAAAGCGCCTACTAATACAATTAAAACGGCTAATCTATAATAAAAACGTTTTTTCATTTTATTTCGTTTTTTATTGCGTGCTTCTTCTAGTACCATGAACATCACTCCTTACGAATTTAACGTGAAGCAATCATCATTACATATAGTTCAGTCCATCATTTATTTTTATCTACTAAATTTAATAAATCATGTACTTCTTTTCGGGTTAAGGCCCTGTATTCACCCGGCTGTAGATTTCCTAAAGATAAAAAGCCGTACTTTTCTCTTTTTAACTTATCTACTGGATGACCTAAAGCTGCAAACAATCGACGTAGATGGCGATTTTTCCCTTCGTGTAAAGTGACTTCCAAAATCATATTTCGCTTTTTACGATCAACTTGTTTAACATTATAACGCGATACTTTTAACAAATCATTCTCGTCACGTACGCCGTCTAATAACTGCATTTGTTTTTCTTTCGGCATAATGCCTTCTATTTTAACGATATATTGTTTTCCTACCTCAAACTTTGGGTGCATTAGCTTATGAGCAAATGAACCATCATTTGTCAACAACAAAATCCCTGATGATTGATAATCTAATCTGCCGACAGGGTAAATCCGTTCTGGTACATTATTCATTAAATCAATGACCGTTTTCCGTCCTCGGTCATCTGAAACAGCCGTAATATATTCACGCGGTTTATATAAAACAAAATAAACTTTCCGTTCTTTTTCTAAAGGAATACCATCGACCGTCACTTCATCTGTAAGTGAAACTCTTGTACCTAATTCCGTAACGAGGCGGTTATTTACTTTAACTTTACCGTCCGTGATTAACTTCTCTGCTTTTCTTCTAGATGTTAAACCACTTTGTGCAATTACTTTTTGTAACCGCTCCTTTTTATTTGCCATGTAATCACCTTGTTATAATTAAGTTATCAATAATGAACCGTTCCTTTGCCCATAATACCATATATAAAAGTTATAAAGAAAATATTTGTGTTTGATTTTAGGCCTTTTTAAACAATTATGTACAAATAAAGAACTTATCATCATAAGCATAGCGGTCATTTATGAAAATTTCATGAATATATGTGTTTTTTCATAACGATTTTATAACACAAGTCGCATTGTTCACAAAAATGACAAAAAAAAAGAGTCATGACGACTCCTCACAATTTATGAACTAAATACAATAGTTGTTATAACGATTGCCATAATAATCCCAATTAAATCCGCAAGTAGACCAACTTTTAAGGCATAACGCATACGAGTAATTCCGACAGCTCCAAAATACACAGTTAATATATATAACGTTGTATCAGTGCTTCCTTGCATCGTGGCGGCCAATCTACCTATAAAGGAGTCGGGTCCATATGTTTGAGTAAGTTCAGCTGTTAATCCAAGCGCAGCAGTACCTGAAATCGGACGAATAAGTGCTAATGGGACTATTTCTGGTGGAACCCGTAAAAACGTTAACACTGGTGAAATTAATTGAATAAATGCATCTAAAGCGCCCGAGCTTCGTAATATCGTTATTGACACAAGCATTCCAACTAAAAATGGCAACAAGGAAAAAGCCATATCTATTCCTTCTTTTCCGCCTTCAACGAATAGTTCATAAGCAGGTAATTTTTTTTTCATCGCCACAACTAATACAAACAATATAAATAGCGGAATGACCCATACACTCATTAATGTTATTACACCCATGGAATCCCACCTCGTTTAGTTTTAACTTTACAAATGATTTGTTATCAAATATACATGCGAAACATTAATTTCTCAGTAATTTTAATCATGTTAAAAAGCCTCCGATTTTACGTATTTATTCATTTGTCTATCAACTTTTAAAATGTTACCCCTATTTCCTTCGTTCAAGATGGTAAAATAATCGATCAAATAAAATGGCGGCAATCGTAGAGGTAATGGTTGCGATAATCGTTGTACCGACGATTGCTGTTGGTGATGTTGAACCATATTGCATTCTGATTGCAATAACAGTCGTTGGAATTAACGTTAAGCTAGATGTGTTTAAAGCTAAAAATGTAATCATTGATCGGGAGGCAACGTTAGATTTACTTAACTTTTTCATTTCCTCCATCGCTTTTAACCCAATAGGGGTAGCAGCACTTCCCAATCCGAATATATTAGTAGTGAAGTTGGATAATATATACCCTACCGCTGGATGATCTTTCGGTAATTCAGGAAATAACTTATGTATAAATGGACGAAATAACTTAGCTAATCCTTTCAGTATATTCGCCTTTTCAGCAATTTTCATAATCCCTAACCAGAATACTAAAATACTTATTAATCCAATTGACAATTGAACTGCTTCTTGTGCGCTGCTAAATAAAGCTTCATTGACATCGCTCATCGTTCCATTAAACATCGCATAAACAATTCCGATAATCGCCATAAACGCCCAAATATAATTAACCATGCATATCAAAACCCGTAACTTTTAAAAACAATTCTTTTATCTCTTGTATAAAATGTGGCAGTGACTTTTCACGATTATAGACCGGTACTGTTAAAATAACTTCATCATGAAGTTGAATTTCGATTGAACCAATTTTACTATCTTTAATTGAAGGATTGATCATCGTCCGTTTTTTCACGAATGGAATTTCGTCATCCGCTAAGGCTAAGATGACCGGTTGTTCGATTGTTCCTTTCACAATCTCTTCATCTATGACAAAGTTGCGCTTCCCACTTTTCTCAATTAACTTATTTTCTAACTGTTCAAAATAGGTTTCGTACAAACTAATATGATCGTTCCAATCATTTGGAGCATGCAATGTAACGGCTATTAACGTAATGTCATCTTTTTCAGCAGTTGAGACTAATGTTCTGCCTGCCTTTTTCGTAAAACCTGTTTTTCCACCTGTACTATATTCATATAAATGTGTTAATAACTTATTTTTATTAAACCATTTATAATCCCGATTAGTAGAGTGGTAACTTTTTGTACTTGAGATACTTTGAAAAACATCATTTTCCATTGCATGTCTCATTAATATCGCAATGTCATAGGCAGAGGAGTAATGTCCGTCTTCATCAAGTCCATGCGGATTCATGAAATTTGTATTCGTCATTCCTAAATAAAGTGCTTTTTCATTCATTAAAAAAGCAAATCCTTCGACACTGCCTGCGATATGTTCAGCAATCGCAACCGATGCATCATTACCGGAACGAAGCATTAGTCCATATAATAAATCTTCTAACGTCATCCGTTCATTTTTCTCTAAGTAAATTGAAGAGCCTCCAACTGTCGTTGCCCTTTCACTTACAATTATTTCATCTTGAAGTTGTCCATATTCAATCGCTAATAATGCGGTCATTACCTTTGTAATACTAGCTACAGGTCGTTTTTCGTGGCCATTTTTATCGTATATGACTCGTCCTGATTGTTGCTCCATTAAAACCGCCTGGTCCGCTGATACGTGAATATGTGGTGTTGCTTGGACAATTTGATAGCTAGGAAGAACCAAATTTAAAATAATGACAGATATTAGCAAGCTGATAAAAAGTCTCATAGGAAACTCCCCCTGAAAACGATATAGTAAAGTTTATGCTTGTTTACTATAGAAGATGAATAAAGAGTAAAACATATCGTATGCTTTACTCTTTTTCGATTATTATTCGTTTTTAGGAGAATCATTATTCTTTTTGTTGTTCCAGTTCATCAAAAAACAGATTCGCTTCTTCTATGACATTTTCTTCTCCGATATCTTTTGGTAGTGGAGGTAGCTCATCGATTGAAGTTAATCCAAAATAAGTTAGGAATTCTTTTGTCGTTGCATATAAAATCGGTCGACCTATCGTTTCTTTTCGGCCGACATTTTCAACTAATGAACGCGCAATTAACGTTTGAACTGCATAATCACTATTGACACCACGAATTTCTTCGATTTCTGTTTTGGTAATCGGTTGTTGATAGGCAATTATCGCTAACGTCTCTAAACTAGCCTGAGACATCCTTGATGAACGTGGATTTTTAATATATCGTTTATAATATTCATTATGCTCTGGCTTTGTTGTTAAATGAAATATTTCATTTGAACGTAAAATCATCATTCCCCGATTATGATGTTCATAGTCAAACATCAATTCTTCTATTATATGTTCAATTATCGGTTCATCAACTTGAATGATATAACTTAATTGACGAATCGTTAAACCTTCATCTCCTGAAGCAAATAATAATCCTTCAATAATACCCTTTAGCTTAATTGTATCTAACTCAGCCGTATCAATCATGACGAACTATCCTTTCTATAAACATAAATTGGTTCAAAATGTATTGGTTGTTTACAAATTATTTTATTTTCTTTTAACAACTGTAAAATGCCAAGTAATGTTGTTACGATATAGCCTCTACTTGGATAGGGAAATAACTCTTCAAACAATATCGGTTTATTTGCTTGCGATACTATTTGTAATATTTCATCCATGCGCTCATCAATCGATAAATTCTCACGTTGAATTGTCGTTTCTAACGGTTGATTCCATGTTTTCCGTTGGAGCATTTTATCTACCGCATGAATCATATCATATACTGAAATATCCCCTGGTACGTGGGGGGCTTCTTCTAACAACTCTTCAAAATTAGTCGGTGGCCTCGTATAGATCTCGTTTTCTTCTAATTCTTTTTGTTGTAAGCGTTCAGCCGCCTCTTTATATTTTCGGTATTCGATTAATCGCTGAATTAATTGTTCACGAGGGTCCTCTTCATATTCACTATCTTCAAGAGACACTTCCTTTTTAGGTAACAACATAGCACTTTTTATTTCAATTAAAGTTGCTGCCATCACTAAGTACTCACTCGCTACATTTAATTCAATCCGTTCCATCGCGCGAATAAATTGAATATACTGAAATGTAATCTCAGCGACAGGTATATCGTATATATCAATTTCTAATTGGTTAACTAAATGTAGAAGTAAATCAAGCGGACCTTCAAAGGAATCTAACTTCACATTATACGTATGACTCATTTGCCATCCTCTTTCTTAGATCTTTAACTATTACAATTATACGGACTTTTAGCGGTTTTGCCTATACATTACATGCAATTTGCTCATACGTTAGTATTGTAAAGGTTATTTCAAACTGAATGATAAGGAGGAGTTACGTATGGGTAGAGCATATCAAGGTTATGGTGGCGGTTTTGCGCTGATCGTTGTTCTGTTTATTCTTCTCATTATTGTAGGTGCAACTTGGTTCTATTAATGATTGGAATAAGATAAACCATTCTTCTTATATGTAAAATAAAAACCAGCATTATGCTGGTTTTTATTAATTTATTGTTAAGCCGTATGATTTAACGCAATGTAAAGTCATGTTTCTATTGGGCAATTAATTTTGTAATTGAAATGATTTGTAAAGACAATGTTTATATAACAGGATAGCGACACTGCCGTCTATTCATAATATGTGCAAATTTAAAGAGTGATAGAAAAGTCTACCGCTCTTACCTGTCGTCATCCTTAATATGAAAATGCATCAAGATTGCTTACAATTTTTACGAATTATTGAATATCAAGTTCAAATGTTTATTCTGACGATTCATTTCCATCATCACATTTACTTAAAAATTGTTCTGTAGCTTCGTCTCCTCCGACATCGTATTCATCACAATACATGTTTCGAAGTTCATTCACCATCTTTCGACCGATACCTGCATTTCGAAACGATGGGTTAACTGAAATGTGTTGGATAATTGCTCTTATATCATTTTCTATTTTCAATCCGATTAAACCGACAATATCATCATCATATCTCCAAAAGTAAAGATGCCAGTTTTCATTTGTTTCGTATTCTTTGATTGTTTCTTGTAATGATTTAACATCATTATCCTCCGGCATGAAGGACAGTAATCCCATCGCAATTTTTTCTTGACTTTTTTTATATCGTATTAACATAATAAACTCCTCATTAATGATTAAACTTTTAAAGAACCTTTTACGTTCTTATCATTGATTTGACCAGGCACTCACTGTATTTTACCATATATTAATCATACTTATTTTTTATGGTTTGTAAAATAGTATATCCATCAGATTGTCTTTCATTAATTTTAAATGGTAATAAATTAATCAAACCAACCCATATATTAAATAAAGACATTATATAAAATAACGGATGTGGCGAGGTCAATACAAATAAACCATACGCTAATATACTTAAAACAAGACTATTGATAGGACCCATAAATGTAATAACAAGTTTATCTTTTCGTGATAACGATTCATGGCATTGCGTTTCTGTTAAACTATGAAAAAGAAATATTTTACGAATAACAAACGTCATATTGTTATAATTATGCTCAAAAATAGGTTTACCTATTCCGATAGTTAATGTAATCTGTGAAGCCCGAACGAATCTAGCCCCTAACGCGTGACCTAATTCATGCCAAAATAAACTAATAGGTGTGATGATAATCAGCATTACGAGCAAATGTACATAAAAGGTCATTCACACTAATCTTGTACGACGATTTCTTTAATACCATCTCCATTTGACATGTTTTTTGCATGTTCAATTCCCGATGTTACTTTTCCGAAAACTGTATGAACCCCGTCTAAATGTGGTTGTGGTTCATGCACGATAAAAAACTGTGAACCGCCGGTATCTTTTCCAGCATGAGCCATTGAAAGTGATCCTTCCTCATGTTGATGAGGATTTCCTTCTGTTTCACATTTTATTGAATAGCCCGGGCCACCCGTTCCATTTCCGATTGGGCAACCGCCTTGACTAACGAATCCCGGTATTACACGATGAAATGTCAATCCGTCGTAAAAATTATCATTCGCTAATTTTGTAAAATTTTCTACTGTTCCTGGTGCGGCATCTTCATACAACTCAAATTCTACTTTATTTCCATCTTCTAATAATATATATCCTGTTTTCATTTCATGACAACTCCTTGTATACTTTATATTATATTAAAATAACAGATAAGCTATTATTTTATTTTTTCTTTATATATGGTAGGTCATTTTTTATAATATCGTCGAGCGATTCACGGTTAACGACTAATGTCGCTTCGTTGTTCTCTACAAACACAACTGCCGGTCTTCGCAGACGATTGTAGTTACTCGCCATTGAATATCCGTAAGCCCCAGTTGAAAATACGGCTAACAAATCATCCGGTTCAACTGAAGGTACTTTTAAATCCCAAATTAACATATCGCCTGACTCACATGCCTTACCGGCTACGGAGACTGTTTCAGTTTCCCTTTTTGTTGCTTTATTAGCGATAATGGCATCGTACCTAGCGTCATATAATGCTGGCCGAATATTGTCAGCCATGCCACCATCGACTGCTGCATACTTTCGAACACCTTCAATATCTTTCATCGAACCTATCGTATACAAAGTAATGGCACTATCTCCAACGATTGATCTACCAGGTTCAATCCAAATTTCAGGCATTGGAATATCGAGTTGACGTGCCTGTTCTTTTACTTTATTCACAATAGCAGAAACATATTGTTCATTTGGTAACGGATTATCATCCTTCGTATAACGAATGCCAAATCCACCACCTAAATTAATTACTTCTGGAACAAACCGTTCCATTTCATACCATTTCTTAATGACATCGAATAATATATTCGTTGCTAACGTGAAACTTTCGGTAGTGAATATTTGTGAGCCAATATGGTTATGGATGCCACGCAAATTAATATGCGAATGATTATACAACAGTTTAAAGGCCTCATCAGCTTGACCATTTTGTACATTAAAACCGAATTTTGAATCTTCGTTTCCAGTCATAATGTATCGATGCGTTTCGGACTCAATTCCAGGTGTCAACCGAATTAACACATCTACTTGTTTATTTTTTTCTTTTGTCAATTGTTCTAATAGGCGGATTTCATGAAAATTATCAATAATAATCGTTCCAACATCGTAATCGAGTGCCATTTCTAATTCTTGAATGCTTTTATTATTTCCATGGAATTGAATTTTCTCAGGTGGGAAATCTGCTTTAATAGCAGTATATAACTCACCTTCTGATACAACATCAAGACCGAGTCCTTCCTCCTGAACGACTTGTAAAATTGCAAGTGACGAAAATGCCTTACTTGCATAAGATACTTTTGCATTGACTCCTATTTCTGTAAAGGTTTTTACGAATCCTTGACTATTTTTACGTATCTTATCAACGTCATAAACATATAAAGGTGTACCAAATTGTTCAGCTAATTGTACGGTATCTAAACCGCCAATTTCCAAATGGCCTTGGTTGTTTATTTTAAAAGAATGGTGTTCAATATTCATAATTTTCTCCTACTACTCCCCAGTATGTCAAATGTATGTTCAATAGAAATAATGTATCACATATGGAGTAAAAACGGAAGTAAACATCCCCTGATCACCCCTTTAAGTTCATTTCAAGATTTTTATTCGCACTAAGTCATACTTTTTTATTTAGGCTATAGCTACTTAAGATTGACGTCTTATGTTTTTTGGACGCACAATACGGGGTCTTTTTTTGTCAATCGACACCGGTAATCGGAACACAAATCGAAACATTGCGGGTAAGTTAAATGGTATTAACGGCCACATGTAAGGTATTTGTAGTGCATTCAAATGAACTAAATAGATAATACAAATTGTCGAACTAATTAAAAACCCATTAACACCAAATATAATTGTTGCAATTAAAATAACTATTTTCATTAATTTGTTCGCAACACTTAATTCATAACTCGGAGTGACATAAAAACCGACTGTACTAACTGCAACATACAAAATAACTTCGGGACTAAATAAACCAACTTGAATGGCAATGTCACCAATTAATACAGCGGCGATTAATCCGAGCGCAGTGGCAAGTGGAGTCGGTGTATGAATGGCTGCCATACGTAAAAACTCAACACCGACATCGGCTATAATAATTTGGATGCCGATTGGTACATTACCGAATTCTTCGGGTCCAATAAACGATAGTGATTTGGGAAGTAGTGATGGTTCCTTAACGAACAAATACCAAACAGGTAATAAAAAAATGGACATTAATACTGCGGTAATCCTTACCCATCTTATAAATGTACCGACTGTCGGGGTTTGCCTGAATTCTTCCGCATGTTCTAAATGATCAAAGTATGTTGTCGGGATCATAATCACATTCGGTGAAGTATCGACAATTAATATTATATAACCGGACAAAATATGATGTGCAGCCACATCCGGTCTTTCCGTATAACGAACGATTGGAAACGGATTCCACTTTCTATGGAAAAATAGCTCGATTAACGCTTTATCGGCCATAACGAGTTGATCAATTTCAATTTTGTCTAGTTGGGCCTTCACTAATTCAAGTAATTCTTCATTCACGACCGAATCAATATATGTAAGACAAATATCTGTTTTAGACCGTTTACCGACACGAACTATTTTATTTCGTAAGCCTTTATCTTTAATCCGACGTCTAACTAGTGCTGTGTTACCGACAATATTTTCCGTAAATCCATCACGCGAACCACGAATGACTCGCTCTGTATCTGGTTCCTCGGGTTCTCGACCTGGATACTGCCGAACGTCAACAACATATGCCTCTCGCTCATCATCGATAAATATAACAATTAAACCGTTAAGTAATTCATCGGTAACGTCTTCCATTTTCGTATGTGGATCGACCTGTAAATTAACTAATCGATTTTGAATAATTTGGGCGACATTTTGTTCACTCACTTCTTCGTCATTAATGGCTATAAGTTTTTTCAACAATTCAACAACGGTAAGATCATCGACAAGTCCATTTACATAATAAATTTGAACTTTCCGATGTAAAATAACGACTTCTCTAAAGTCTACATCGAATGAAACTTTAGCGCCTACTTCATTTCTCATATATGCTTCATTTTTGTATAGTTGCTTTTGAACGAATAAATATGACATCGTTTGACTCCTAACATAAGTAGATGAATAATTTTAACTAAGTTTTACTTTATAAAGTAAATCCATTGGAATAACGATCCGATTACCTTACCAAAGACAAGTGCCGTTATAAGTGCTAGCATATAGTTTTCTAAACGTAATCGTCGTGATAGTAATGGGAAAACATTCAGCACCTCAACTAAGGCCGCAGCAAGCATTCCGTTGAATACACCGTGAAATAATCCCCAAATCAATAAAACACTACGAAAATATTGAGTCGATTGGTCTGAAAAGGAAAAAAATGTACCTGACAGGGCACCTAGCAGAAGCGCGATGATTAAATAAGAAATAAACCTGCGATATCGTGCGAGTTGAATCATTCGCGGAATTATTCCTAAGACTACTAATAGCGCAACGTAAGCTCCTCCGACTATTAATCCACTTGAAAATCCGATGATTATTTCAACTAATTTAAAAATGACGTTCATCATCATTTAATTCATTTTCAAAGTGACGGATATAATCGTTTATGTCCTTTTCGTATTTAAATAATTCAATTTCAAGTGGACTTGGCTCTTCATTTATACGTTTTTTAAACCAATGATTGAGAAACAACACCATCCCGACCCCTAAACCAATTGAATAAGGAATTTGAATCCATAAAGGCCGTTTATTTTTTTCACCGGTAAAGATATAGTGTAATTTTTCATGAACTTCTGGCATGCTTACATCGTAATGAAAATTCATAATGGACATGGCAGTTCCGACAAATAAGACAATCCAGATAATCACAGTAAATAAAATTGATGGTTTATATTGTTTAGATTGTACTTCAACGATTGTCTCCTCTGGTCCAATAAATTCAATGTCAGATTTCGGAAATAACTTTCGTAAAATGGCTAGCAAAATGAACGATTCAATAACGATAAATTCTCCGTCTTTTTTTGAGACTTTATGGATTGGTATTTGTTCGAGTTTATGTTTCGTTTCACTGTCTGTTTCAACAAATGCGATATCTTTTAATTCAATTGTATCCGATTGATGTTTTCTAATTCTTTTGCGCATTCGTACATAAATTCGCTCCATTTTCGAAAATCCTTTCTCCATTAATGTGTTTCTTTAGTTTGTGCGGGAAGGAATAAAATATTCAATATTTATTTAGCCTGTATTGTACGAATATCACATTTATGATAAGGAAAAGGAATCCAGTTAAAATCCTGAATTCCTTTCATAAATAGTCTGTTTAAATTTTCCATTTTATAATTTATTGTCGATTGATTTGAGCCTTCATTTCTTCTAAGATTTTCTTTTCTAAACGAGACACTTGAACTTGAGAAATGTCCAATCTCTTTGCTACTTCGGTTTGGGTCTGGTCCTTAAAGTAACGTAAATATACAATGAGCTGTTCTCTTTCTGTTAACCTATTAATTGCTTCTTCTAACAATAAACGATCGAACCAACCTTTATCATTATCCGCAATTTGATCGAGTAATGTTATTGGTTCACCGCCATTCTCATAAACTGTTTCGTGTATCGAATGCGGGTATCGAATAGCTTCTTGTGCCTGCACGACTTCTTCCGGCGTAACTTCTAAACTCGTAGCTACTTCGGATATCGTTGGACTTCTTTTAAACTCCTTTGTTAATTCTTCTTTTTTCCGGCGAACTTTATGTCCCAATTCCTTTAATGTTCGACTTACTTTAATGGTTCCATCATCACGAATAAACCGCTGAATTTCTCCGATAATCATCGGTACGGCATACGTTGAAAAGCGAACTTCATATGACAAGTCAAATTTATCAATCGCTTTAATAAGCCCAATACTACCAATTTGAAACAAATCTTCCGGATCATATCCACGATTAATAAACCGTTGTACGACTGACCAAACGAGTCTAACATTTCTTTCTACTAAATAATCACGTGCTTCTTTGCTACCTGATTGACTCTCTGAAATTAATTTTCTGACTTCTTCATAACTTAAATGTTCGTCTTTTTTATTTTCTACCTCAGTTTTTCCCATTGTTTTCACCTAATGACAAGTCGTCTTTACTTTATGAAATTGTTTTTTCATTGTTACTGTCGTACCTACTCCGACAGTTGAATGAATTGTTAGTTTATCCATAAAGCTTTCCATAATCGAAAAACCCATTCCTGAGCGCTCTAATTGAGGCTTGGACGTGTACAATGGTTCTTTTGCCATATCGATATTTTCAATTCCAACTCCATGATCAATAATCGTTATTTCGACTTCCGCATTGTTCGAAATCTTACATTGAATCGTTATTTCTTCATTCTCTTTTTCTTCATAGCCGTGAATAATTGCATTTGTTACGGCCTCGGATACAACTGTTTTTATTTCTGTTAACTCGTCTAACGTCGGATCAATTTGTGCTACAAATGATGCTACTGTTGAACGAGCAAACGATTCATTCTTACTTAAACTCAAAAATGTTAATTCCATTTCATTTTTCACGACGCCACCCCCAATGATAATAAAGCTTGCTCTTCACTTTTTTCTATGCGAATAATTTTATATAACCCAGCCATCGTAAATAAACGTTCTACAGGCGATGTTACCTGACAAATAACCAGTTCCCCTCCTTTTGAAATAATTTCTTTGTACCGACCTAGAACAACTCCGATACCTGAACTATCCATAAAATTTACCTCAGCTAAATTTAAAATGACGTTCTCAACCTTATTGTCTTGCAAGTATTGTTGCCATTCTCTTCTCAAGTTAGTTGCCTCATGGTGATCAATCTCCCCTTGCAAACGAACAATTAATACATTCTCTCTTACTGTAAAAGTCGCTGCTAATCCCATAGTTTTCCTCCTTGTATTGGCGTCATATTTCCATTTTCTTTTTTATTAATGAAAATACCTTTTATTAGACAAAACTTGCTTTTTTTATTCATATTTCGTAATCATTTTTAAAGATCTTTTCATTAGCGTCATAATCGAAGCAGTTTTAATTTCTTCTTCCGCAAAAATCGGCGATTCAATGATTGGTTTATCTTCCGTTTGAACGACAATAGAACCGAGTTGATCTCCTTTTTGAATTGGGAGTCGCTCATTTTCAAGAACGTTTACTTTCGTATCGTACGCAGTATTTTGTTCCCCTTTTTTACGTAAAATACTGATAGGTTCACTAGTTTTTAGTTCGTAATCGTATTTTTCTGATTGTAAATGAGAATATTGACCAATCACTTCATTGCGATCGTACACTTTTTCTGTTTCATAATGATTGAATGCGTAATCGATTAAACCCATCGTCATAGCGTTTCGATCTTTTGATGTCTCTGCCCCCATGACGACTGAGACAACACGCATGTCGTCTTTTTTAGCAGTTGCTGCTAAACAAAATTTAGCTTCTTTTGTATAGCCTGTTTTTAAACCATCAACATGTGGATAAAATCTAACGAGACGATTCGTGTTAACGAGCCAAAATTCGTTTTCCTCCCCTTTTCGTAAATAATCTTCATAAATTGATGTATAATTTGTAATATCTTCATATTTTAATAATTCTTTAGACATAATCGCAATATCATAAGCTGTTGTGTAATGATCCTTTGCAGGCAGACCTGATGAGTTCTGAAATAACGTATTTTCTAACTCTAGCTGCTCTCCTTTTTCATTCATCATCTTTACAAACGCTTCTTCACTTCCCGCTATTCTTTCCGCTAAGGTGACACTCGCATCGTTCGCAGAGGCAATTGCTACTGACTTTATTAAATTATCAACTGACATTTGTTCTCCTTCTGCTAAAAAGACTTGAGAACCTCCCATCGACGCAGCCCTTTCACTAACTGTTATCATTTCGTCCTTTTCTAGATTTCCGTCATTGATTGCTTCCATAACTAAAAGTAACGTCATAACTTTTGTCAAACTCGCTGGAGGAAGTTTTTCATGAGCATTTTTTTCATATAAAATTTCTCCTGTATCGCGTTCAAGTAAAATGGACGCTAGCGCATTTTCCGTTAATTGTAATGTATCTTCTTTTTCCTCGGCATATACGAATATTCCATTGCCGGTCATCAGCATGATCATAGAAATAATCGTTATGTAAATTAGTTTTTTCATTCGTTTCCCTCCATAAATAAAGATGTGTTATATAGCTTTGCCAAAAAAACTAAAATTATAACTATTAAAATGGATTTTTTATTTTTTCTGATGAATAGATTATCAAATGGAAAATGGTATGAAATTGGATAGTTGTTTTTGAAATTCGTAGTTTATGTTAGGACGCTGTAATGTTAAAAATTGTTGGGGAGTGGAAGGAGACGGCTAGCATATCATTTGTTCAGTTTTCACGCTTAGTGGCACGGAAAGGTTATATTGTCGTAAGTCCTCAGTTATTTATACATCGATAGATATTTATTTAAATTAATATAAAAATTGTAATGTATTTGAATACTAAATAAGATTTGGGATTTTAATGGATGGTAAAATCATACTTTCATCGACAGCACTTTAATTCTTTATAAAAAATTACTTATCTGAATCAATTTCATAATTCATCATTTTAAAATTAAACATAAGTACAGAATAATTATTCTATCAAAAATTTTATTTTTGTGTTCATTCGGCTACACTTCTCTTTCCGCAGGCACATCCTCAACTTCTATATCAACTCTTACGAGTTAATATAGTGATTTTCGGATTGTGCTGTTCCTGCAGGAGTCTTCGTGTAGCCGAATTTCACACCATGCAGTACCAGGT
>Ga0079226_10001399_pt1 | contig 18506 bp, 19 predicted proteins | sample Poulit2014_FD_76345 | JGI IMG/M metagenome (GOLD analysis project Ga0079226, IMG submission 76345) | Agricultural soil microbial communities from Georgia to study Nitrogen management - Poultry litter 2014 | ecosystem: Environmental > Terrestrial > Soil > Agricultural land | place: USA: Georgia... | reverse complement strand
CCGCCCTCCGACTGTGATTATGATGTCTGGACTGCAAGGGGCAGGGAAAACAACAACAACTGGTAAAATAGCCAATTTGCTGCGGAAGCAATATAATAAAAAACCTCTATTAGTTGCAGCGGATATTTACCGTCCTGCAGCTGTCCAGCAATTACAGACGATTGGTAAACAATTGGATTTACCTGTGTTTGAAATGGGAACCGAAACGAATCCTGTTGAAATCAGCGAAAAAGCTATCGAGCATGCCAAAGCAGAAAACTACGACTATGTATTAATTGATACAGCTGGACGGCTTCACGTCGATGAATCATTGATGGACGAATTGCAAGAAGTCAAATCAGCTGTGAAACCTGATGAAATATTTTTAGTAGTTGATGCTATGACCGGACAAGATGCAGTTAATGTAGCAGAGAACTTCAATGAACCTTTAGATCTTACAGGAGTCGTATTAACGAAGCTTGACGGAGACACGCGTGGCGGGGCAGCACTTTCCATTAAAGCCGTGACGGATACAGCGATTAAGTTTATCGGGACTGGAGAAAAATTAGATGAACTGGAAGAGTTTCATCCGGAACGAATGGCTTCACGCATTTTAGGCATGGGGGACGTTCTTTCCCTTATCGAAAAGGCACAAACCAACGTCGATGAGAAACAAGCAAAAGAATTAGAAGAAAAAATGCGTACGATGTCGTTTACATTTGATGATTTCCTTGAACAAATGGGGCAAGTGAAAGAAATGGGGCCTCTGGAAGATGTATTGTCTATGATTCCAGGAGCGAATAAAATGAAAGGCTTAAAAAATGCGCAGCTTGATGATAAGCAGCTCGTGCATATTGAAGCAATTATCCAATCGATGACGAAACAAGAAAGACAAGACCCGTCGCTTATGAACGCAAATCGTAAAAAACGTATTGCCAAAGGATCTGGAACGAATGTATCTCAAGTCAATCGTTTATTAAAACAATTTAACGAAATGAAAAAAATGATGAAACAAATGTCAAAATCTACAAAAGGGAAGAAAGGGAAGGGGATGCAACTTCCTTTCATGTAATTCAACGTTGCAATTGGAGAAACGAACTTGATGGATGTTACAAATGTTACAACAAAGATGGAGGCAGCTCTTCACATTTTGTTGAACTCACACATTGCTGAAAAAGAGATGAACGAACGTTGTGAAACAGGATAACGTTCGTTTCTTTTGTGCTTTGCCCCTTTAAATTAGTCGTACTAAGTGGGCGTGACAGTTTTTAAAATAAATTTCAGTCTGTAAAGAGAAAAGACTTTACACCTGAAAAATAGCGTGATAGAATTAGTACAGTAAAATTGTTGAAAGTTAATTAATGGAGGTGCAAGAACATGGCAGTTAAAATTCGTCTTAAAAGAATGGGATATAAAAAGAATCCATTTTATCGTATTGTGGTAGCAGATTCACGTTACCAGCGTAACGGACGTGCAATCGAACAGATTGGAACATATAATCCAGTAGCTGAACCAATTGAACTGAAAATTGACGAAGAAAAAGCGTTGGATTGGATGAAAAAAGGTGCAAAGCCTTCTGATACCGTACGCAATTTATTCTCTGGACAAGGAATCATGCAAAAGTTTCACGATTCGAAAAATCAATAGAAAAGTGATGTGATTTCATGCAACTTTTAATTGAATCAATCGTGTCGCCATTAGTCGATTATCCAGATGACATTAAAATCGACAAAAAAGAAGAAGCAAATAAGGTTGTTTATCACCTGAAAGTTCACGAGAGTGATGTGGGAAAAGTAATCGGTAAAAACGGTCGTATTGCTAAAGCAATTCGGACAGTCGTTTATTCATCAAAAACCAATACAGATAAACGAATTTATTTGGATATTATGTGAATTTTTGTAAGAGGGAGAAGGAGGGAATCCGTCTCCCTTTTCTGTTCTTTTCGTTCATTTCTTGGATAAGGTGGAAGGTACATGCAAATACAAAAAAAGATATATGTTAAACAAGTGGTTACAGAAACGAGTAAGTTTGTTTTACATGAGAAATTTGCCAACCAGATGAACCAGTTAGAACGAGAATGTCAGCAACTTTTATTTGAACAACGGAAGCTGTCGAGTAAAATGCGGAATAAACAAAAAGTGGAACAACGCTTTCAATCGGAAATCAATCAGCGAAAAGATCGTATGACGATCATCCAATTCAAATTAGACCAACTGCAGGAATTAGAAATTGGCCAGGAAATAATTGAAAAAGAAGTGGATGGAATTGTGAATGTAGAGGTTGGCATGGACTGGAAAGAAATGGAAGAACAAACGTCAATTGTTATCCAGGACAACCGGGTCATTCGTATTGATCAGGCGTAAAGGAGAGTCAAATGTTTATAGTTGGTGAAATTATTAATACGCAGGGGTTACGAGGAGAAGTGAAAGTGAGACGCATCACCGATTTTGAAGAACGGTTTCAAATCGGAAAAACCGTTTATTTTTATGAGAATGATATGGTTTCTCCGCTAATAATCGACGGATTTCGCACCCGGAAAAATATGGATTATCTTCATTTTGAAGCCTATACAACAATAGATGATGTGGAGCATTTGAAAGGTGCTTATCTTTATATTCAAGAAGAGCAATTAACTCCTTTAGAAGAAAACGCCTATTACTATTATGAAATTATCGGCTGTCAAGTATACACCTCAGATGGCACGGTAATCGGGACCATTACCTCTATTTTGTCGCCTGGCGCTAACGATGTATGGGTAACCGAAGACAAAGAGGGTAATGAATACTTGATTCCTTATATAGAAGACGTTGTTAAAGAGGTCGATACAAGGAATAAGCAAGTGATTATCGAACGAATGGAAGGGTTATTCGAATGATGCAAATGGATGTATTGACGTTATTTCCAGAAATGCTGGAAGGCCCTTTAAATCATTCGATTTTAAAAAGGGCGCAGGAAAACCAACAATTTCAATATGACCTGATTGATTTTCGTACTTTTTCTTTAAACAAACATCAAAAAGTAGATGATTATCCATACGGCGGCGGGGCAGGGATGGTATTAACTCCGCAGCCAATATTTGATGCTGTAGCTTATGCAAAAGAAAAACAGATAACCCCACATCCAAGAGTTATTCTGCTTTGTCCGCAAGGGGAACGATACACGCAGCAGAAAGCAGAAGAATTGGCAGAAGAAGAACATCTGATTTTCATTTGCGGGCATTATGAAGGATATGATGAACGAATCCGCGAATATTTAGTAACGGATGAGATTTCAATTGGAGATTATGTGCTTACAGGCGGGGAAATTGGGGCCTTAACAGTGATGGACAGTGTCGTTAGATTACTTCCTGACGCGTTGGGGAATGAACACTCTGCTGCGGAAGATTCTTTCTCCACTGGACTATTAGAACATCCTCAATATACACGCCCCGCAAATTATAAAGAAATGAAAGTACCAGAAGTGTTATTAAATGGCCATCATCAGAAAATTGCGCAGTGGAGAAAAAAAGCAGCTTTAAAAAGAACGTGGCAGAGAAGACCAGACTTGATTTCTCCGGATATGTTGACAGATGAAGAAAAATCCTGGCTGGAAGAAATTAAAAAGAATGAAAAAATCGATGATTAAGCTTGTCCAGGTTCACTGATTGTGTTATATTATATAATGTGCTTAATTGCGGTTAAGCTGAGAAACGATGTTCCGCTATCTGAAGAACTCGAGGTAAGAGCATTAGTTTGGAAGGAGTGAAAGATATGTCAAATTTACTTAATGATATTACGAAAGACCAATTACGCACTGACCGTCCTGAATTTCGTCCTGGAGACACCGTGAAAGTACACGCAAAAGTTGTCGAAGGAACAAGAGAAAGAATTCAGGTATTTGAAGGTGTTGTTATTAAGCGCCAGAATGGTGGCATTCATGAGACGTTTACAGTAAGAAAAATTTCTTACGGTGTAGGCGTTGAAAGAACATTCCCACTTCATTCCCCTCGCGTTGATAAAATTGAAGTGTCTCGTAAAGGTATTGTTCGACGTGCGAAGTTATATTATATTCGTAATTTACGTGGAAAAGCAGCAAGAATCAAAGAGCGCAGATAAAGTTATTCAAAAAGAGTTTTGCTTTTGCAGCAAGCTCTTTTTTTTTGAGCAAATAAAATCAAAAAACATTTTTGCAGAAATGCACTCCAAGCATCCCCTATTAGAGCTTAACGCATGTGAAGTTTCTTATTGAAATAGTGGTAAAAATCGCCTCTCTACTTTACAATTAATGAAGAGATGGTTAGGTGATAAAGGGAAGAGGGAAGCGATGAATAATAAACAAGGCAGTGAATGGTTTTTTTGGGTTAAATTATCTTTGATAGCTATAACATGTGCAGTTGTCGTTCGCGGTTTTTTGTTTTCCCCGATCGTCGTAGACGGACCATCCATGCAGCCGACACTCCATGACCGTGATCACATGATTGTAAATAAGTTTATTTATCATGTGTCAGAGCCGAATCGTTTTGATGTCGTTATATTCCATGCATCCGATGAAAAAGATTTTATCAAGCGAGTCATAGGTTTACCGGGAGAGCATGTTGCTGTGAAAGATAATCAGTTGTATATAAATGATGAAAAAGTGAACCAGGACTTTTTAAAAACAGAAGATGTCGAAGACCTGACCAATCATAAGGAGACAGAGGATTTCAGGTTAGAAGAATTGCCTGGCGCATATCAGGAAATACCGGACGATTATATATTAGTATTAGGAGACAACCGGACCAATTCAACCGACAGCAGAGTGTTTGGTTTAGTCAGTATGGATCAAGTAGTAGGGAAAACAAGTGTTATTTACTGGCCGCTCAATCGATTAGATGTGTTAAAAAAATAGGAGTGACGAAGTATGATTCAGTGGTTTCCCGGGCATATGGCAAAAGCAAGAAGAGAAATGGAAGAAAAACTGCAATTAGTTGACGTCGTAGTGGAACTCGTTGACGCAAGAGCTCCGCAAGCATCGGAGAATCCGATGCTTCATGATGTGACACGTGATAAGCGAAAGATAAAAGTATTAATGAAAAAAGACTTAGCTGATCCATCCATCACCGAGGAATGGATACAGTGCTTCAAACAGCAACAGCAAATAGCTATAGCGATAGATGTAAATGAAAAATCGGATATTCCGAAACTGACTCAACTCATCAAAGAGACTGGCATAGAAAATCAGCGAAAAATGATTGAAAAAGGCGTTAAAGAGAGACCAGTGCGTGCTTTAGTCGCGGGCGTACCAAATGTAGGCAAATCTACTTTAATTAATCGTTTTGCGAATAAAAAAATTGCCGTCATTGGCGACCGCCCTGGCGTAACTAAAAAGCAACAATGGATAAAAGTGAAAAACCAATTTGAATTATTAGATACGCCTGGTATTCTGTGGCCAAAATTTGAAGAACCGCTTACCGGTACGAACTTAGCAATTATTGGTACTATTAAAGAAGAGTTAATCCCTCAGCAAGATGTAGTTGCACATCTGCTTACTTATATGGGAGAGCATTATCCTGCTTTTCTGAAGGAACGATATCAATTGGAAATGCAAGAAGATATGTGGGAGAATTTCACACAAATAGGGAAACGAAGAGGTGCTCTGGAAAGCGGAGGCATTGTCGATATAGATAAAGTAGCTGAACTGGTGCTGCGAGATTTCCGTAGTGGAAAGTTAGGAAGGGTTACCTTAGAGCGAATAAAAAAAGAAGCGTGACTCCTGGCACGCTTCTTTTTTTAAAACCAGCATCATTTGCTGAAGAAGCTATTGGATGAAGGAAGAATTGTTTCACTGTTTCTGTGCAATTTGCGATAAAAACAAGAGAAGGTTACATATTATAAAAAGATTGACGATATGAAAGTAAGGAGGCTAACTACAGCATGCAAAAACAAACCATTTCACAGATTAAAACAATGCTCCAACGAGAGCATATTGAAATGAACCATTTAGAACAGTTGCGTCAGGATCAGCGAAAAGGTGTACAGGATTTACTAAAAAGTTATGACCGAAAACAACAAAACCTGTTGGATTTGCAGAAATCATTTCATCAAAAACAGCAATTTGAACAATCTTTTGTTTCGAATTTCGCTCAATTGATTGCCGGGGTCGATGAGGCCGGAAGAGGTCCACTAGCTGGTCCTGTTGTTGTTGCAGCAGTTATATTACCGAAAGAATTTACTCTCTATGGTTTAACCGATTCCAAACAAGTGCCACAACAGCAGCGAGAAATATATTACGAAAAAATTGTTCAGGAAGCGATTGCGTACCATATAAAAACAGTCGACGCGGCGCTGATTGATAAAATGAATATTTATGAAGCAACAAAATACGCGATGAATGAAGCGTTGCTGGGTCTGTCGCCGATGCCTAATGTAGGATTAATTGATGCAGTAGACATCACTGTCCCTTCTTTATCAACTTATTCTATTACAAAAGGCGATGCAAAAAGTATTTCTATTGCAGCAGCAAGTATTCTTGCTAAAGTAACACGCGACCGGATTATGGATCAAGTACATCAGGAATATCCGATGTACGGATTTACCAAGCATAAAGGGTATGGAACGAAAGATCATTTGACAGCGCTAAAAACATTTGGACCCTGTAAATATCACCGCAAGACTTTTTCGCCTGTTAAAGAAACGAACTGATTGAAAATTTCCGGAGTGGAAACATCCGATACAGTACGAAATAAGTTTGGAAGTCTATTAACTGCGTCCTTTCGGTTAAAAGTATCGCAAATCATATTGCATGTACGGTGATGCTTGAGTAATGATTGGAAAAGGGTTCTCTATTGCAGCCAGTTTTTTTGAAGAATAGTATGACGAAGCTGGTTTACATAAGAAACAACGGAAAATGTATGGAATATTACTGAGGTAATGGTTTATTTTTATCACCTGGATGAAAAAAGCAAGTAAAAATTAAGAGGATAAAGTAATTCGTTGTGTAATGATGAACTTTTTATTACAATAGATATGAATCGATTATAAAACGGAGGCATAAGGATGAATATACACGAGTATCAAGCAAAAGATATTTTGCGTCAATACGGCGTAAATGTACCAAACGGTTATGTGTCACATTCTATTGAAGAAGCAATCGCAAATGCGAAAAAACTTGGCACAGATGTATCGGTCGTTAAAGCACAAATCCATGCAGGCGGGCGTGGAAATGCCGGTGGTGTTAAAGTTGCCAAAAACATAGACGAAGTGGAAGACTATGCGAAAGAAATCTTGGGGAAAGTCCTGGTAACACATCAAACTGGACCTGAAGGTAAAGAAGTGAAACGTCTTTTAATTGAAGAAGGCTGTGATATTCAAAAAGAATACTATGTAGGTCTTGTTCTTGACAGGGCGACTTCCAGTGTAGTTATGATGGCGTCTGAAGAAGGCGGAACGGAAATCGAAGAAGTTGCGAAAGAATCACCTGAGAAGATTTTTAAAGAAGTCGTTGACCCTGTTGTAGGATTAATGCCTTATCAAGCAAGAAGATTAGCGTTCAACATTAACATTCCAGATGAGTTATTATCAAAAGCTGTGAAGTTTATGATGGGCTTATATCAAGCATTTGTAGATAAAGATTGCTCCATTGCTGAGATTAATCCGCTTGTCACAACTGGAGACGGAGAAGTGTTAGCTCTGGATGCGAAATTGAATTTTGATGATAACGCAATGTATAGACAGAAAGATGTTGCTGAATTACGTGATTTGGATGAAGAAGATGAAAAGGAAATTGAAGCATCGAAATATGACTTGAGCTACATAGCGTTGGAAGGAAATATTGGATGTATGGTAAACGGCGCAGGTCTTGCGATGTCAACCATGGATATCATCAAACATTATGGCGGAGATCCTGCTAACTTCCTCGATGTAGGTGGTGGCGCAACAGCAGAAAAAGTAACCGAAGCATTTAAAATCATTCTGTCTGATTCCAATGTCAAAGGTATTTTTGTCAATATTTTTGGTGGAATCATGAAATGTGATGTTATTGCTGAAGGAGTCGTGGCTGCTACCAAAGAGGTTGGCTTAGAAATTCCTTTAGTTGTCCGTTTAGAAGGTACGAATGTGGATTTAGGTAAGGACATTTTACAAAAGTCCGGTTTAAACATTACTTCTGCTGATTCGATGGCAGACGGCGCAGAAAAAATCGTATCTTCCGTGAAGTAATTTGACTGAATGAACGTACAAACATGAAGAAAGGACGAACAATAAATGAGTGTATATGTAAATAAAGACACAAAAGTAATGGTACAAGGAATTACTGGTGGTACAGCTAAGTTTCATACCGAGCAAATGTTAGAGTATGGTACAAACATCGTTGCTGGTGTTACCCCTAAAAAAGGTGGAACAGAAGTAGAAGGAGTACCTGTGTTTAACACAGTATCGGAAGCGGCAGAAGAAACGGGAGCAAATGCTTCTGTTATCTACGTTCCAGCGCCGTTTGCAGCAGACGCTATCATCGAAGCGGTGGATGCGGAACTCGATTTAGTGATTTGTATTACAGAGCATATCCCTGTATTGGATATGGTGAAAGTGAAGCGCTATATGGAAGGCAAAAAGACACGGTTAGTCGGTCCGAATTGTCCAGGTGTGATTACCCCGGATGAATCTAAGATAGGTATCATGCCAGGCTATATTCATACAAAAGGGCATATTGGCGTCATTTCCCGTTCTGGAACGTTGACATACGAAGCGGTACATCAATTATCTGAACAAGGGTATGGCCAATCTACTGCTGTTGGAATCGGGGGAGACCCGGTGAACGGTACAGATTTTATTGACGCTTTAGAAGCATTTAATAATGATGCAGACACAGAAGCTGTCGTGATGATTGGCGAAATAGGCGGAACTGCTGAAGAAGAAGCAGCAGATTGGATTAAAGCAAATATGAAGAAGCCTGTCGTCGGATTCATCGGTGGCGCAACAGCCCCTCCAGGAAAACGTATGGGACACGCTGGTGCCATCATTTCTGGTGGTGAAGGAACAGCTGAGGCTAAGAATAAAAAAATGCAAGAATGCGGCATAGCAGTAGCAGAAACGCCGGCAGTCATCGGGGATACGATGATTCAATTATTAAAAGAACATAATCTTGCAGACAAATGCAAAACTAAATAGTCTTTATAAACAGGCTGGGTGTTACGTACACCCAGCTCCCTTATATTTTTGATAAAATGATAAAGGTGTGATGTATTGAAAACAAGACGGGAACGATTGATTTATTTACATTATTTACCTAGCATGACACGGCGTCTCTTGTATAAAATCAAAAAAGAAGACCCCGAATGGCAGCGTATTTTTTCAACCTCTCCTCAAGAACTCTCTACTCTCCTCCATATTCCCATAAAAAAAGCAGTGCCACTCTATCAGGAAATCCAAAATACAGCTTACTACCTTCCGCAATTACAACAAAATGTACAACAAATCAAAACATTGACTATTTATGATGAAGCCTATCCAGAGGCGTTAAAATATATACCGGATTGTCCCTTAGTGCTTTATGCAATAGGAGATATTCAACTGTTAAAAAGCTGTAAAAGCATCAGTGTGATTGGTACAAGAAAACCTTCTAAGGAAGCGTATCTAAAACTAAAACATGTTGTCGAACCACTTTTAATGAATAATTGGCTTATTGTGAGCGGTCTTGCTTATGGGGTTGACAGTTTGGCCCATCGACTCACATTGGATCATCAAAAAAAGACGATTGCAGTGTTAGGAAGCGGTTTTTTTCATGTCTACCCTAAGCCTCATCTCCCTCTTTGTAAAGAAATCGGCAGAAAAGGATTGGTTCTTTCCGAATATCCTCCCTATAAAAAGCCGCAAAAGTATTTTTTTCCAGAGCGCAATCGGATTATAAGCGGGCTTACTCAAGGGACCTTAGTAATCGAAGCAATGGAGCGAAGCGGTACGCTCATTACAGTAGATCAAGCGCTGGATCAAGGAAAAGAAGTGTATGCAATCCCGGGATCTCCGTTAGTCCCACAGACAAAGGGCTGCCTCAGGATGTTGCAGGACGGCGCCAAATTAGTCATGGATTCAACAGATATTATAGAAGATTGGAGACATGCCCCGGCTGCAAAAAAATAAAGTAGTCAAGCAAAAAAATCGGTATAGTTGACAAAACGATGGCTTGTACTTACTATAATGGAGATTTCAATTTTAAAAAGTTATTAGGAAACTTACAAATTTGTGCAAGAAACGACATTATGCTTTTAAAACATATAAATTCGAGAAAAACCTCAATATTAGTAGGAGGAACAACCAATATGGCAAAGAACCTTGTAATAGTTGAATCACCTGCAAAAGCAAAAACAATTGAACGATATTTGGGGAAAAACTACAAAGTAAAAGCGTCTATGGGTCATGTAAGAGATTTGCCCAAAAGTCAGATGGGAGTGGACGTTGAAAACAATTATCAGCCAAAATACATCACGATACGCGGAAAAGGCGAAACATTAAAAGAACTTCGCAAAGAAGCTAAAAAGGCAACAAATATTTATCTCGCTGCGGACCCTGATCGTGAGGGAGAAGCAATTGCCTGGCATTTAGCTTATTCGTTAAATGTGGATGAGCAGTCAGATTGCCGTGTTGTGTTTAACGAGATTACGAAAGACGCTATTAAAGAATCCTTTAAGCAACCGCGCAAAATTGATCATGATTTAGTTGACGCTCAGCAAGCACGAAGAATTTTAGATCGTCTTGTCGGTTATAATATTAGCCCCCTATTATGGAAGAAAGTGAAAAAAGGACTTAGTGCTGGAAGAGTTCAATCGGTCGCTTTGAAAATGATTACAGACCGGGAAAAAGAAATTAATCAATTTAAGCCGGAAGAATACTGGTCGATTGGCAGTACTTTTCAAAAAGGAAAAGAAACGTTTCAAGGAAAGTTCTACGGCATAGATGGTAAGAAAAAAGATTTGCCTGATAAAACTGCAGTCGATAAGATTGTAGCACAGCTGACGGATGAAACCTTCTCAATAGATAAGGTAAATAAAAAAGAAAGAAAAAGAAATCCTGCCAAACCTTTTATCACCTCCACGCTGCAACAAGAAGCTGCAAGAAAAATTAATTTTCGGGCCCGTAAAACGATGATGGTTGCTCAGCAACTATACGAAGGAATTGATTTAGGCAAAAAGTCCGGCGGGATTACCGGGCTCATTACCTACATGAGAACCGATTCTACGCGAATAGCTGCATCTGCCAAAAATGAAGCTTCCCAGTATATAGAAGATCATTACGGGAAAGAGTATCTTGGTAAAAAGGGACAGGCAAAACAAGAAGGCGGAGCTCAGGATGCTCACGAAGCAATCCGTCCAACCTCTGCCTTAAGAGATCCAAAATCATTAAAACCAATACTCTCTAATGACCAATATAAATTGTATAAACTAATTTATGAACGTTTTTTAGCGAGTCAAATGGCACCTGCAATTATGGATACAATGACAGTGCATTTATTAAACAATGGTATTGAATTTAGAGCGAACGGTTCTAAAGTCAAATTTAAAGGGTTTATGAAAGTTTATGTAGAAGGGGAAGACAATAACAAAAAGAAAGAGAAAGAAACGTATTTACCTGACTTAACAGAAGGAGAAGAAGTTACGGCGCAGGACATCGAACCAGAACAGCATTTCACACAACCGCCGCCGCGTTATACAGAAGCAACACTGGTGGGGACGCTGGAGAAAAAAGGAATTGGCAGACCGTCTACTTACGCACCTACCATTGAAACAATACGTCGCCGTGGCTATGTAACGCTGGACAAACGTCGTTTCGTACCAACAGAACTGGGTGGAATTGTTGCGGAGTTGGTGCATGAATATTTCCCTGAAATAACCAACGTCGAATTCACTGTTAAAATGGAAGAAGATTTAGATGACGTAGAAGTGGGGAAGATGAAGTGGATTACGCTAATAGACGACTTTTATCAAGATTTTAGCATCCGGCTGGATAAAGCAGAAAAAGAAATGGAATCTATTGAAATTAAAGATGAACCTGCGGGGATTGACTGTGAGAAATGTGGACACCCAATGGTATATAAAATGGGAAGATACGGGAAGTTCATGGCATGTTCTAATTTTCCGGAATGTCGTAACACCAAGCCAATTTTGAAAAAGATTGGGGTAACGTGCCCAACTTGTCAGAAAGGTGAAGTTGTTGAACGAAAATCGAAGAAGAATCGCACTTTTTATGGGTGTGAGCGTTATCCGGATTGTGAATTCGTCTCGTGGGACAAGCCGATTGCTCGCAGTTGTCCGAAGTGTGAACATTACTTAGTTGAAAAACGAACGAAAAAAGAAGTTCAAATTAAATGCAGTAATTGTGACTATAAAGAAGAGTCACAATCCTAAACAATTTAATTGACTATTTAATGAAAAATGCGTAAAATTTTAGTTTGGGATATTGTCGATACTTTACCAATATTCCAAACTTTATTTTCGCAGGCACAATTCAGAATTTTATAACAATTTTGTTAAATATATTGCCGTGGATTTTCGAGTATGATATGATTAAATAGGTTTCTAAGATGTGCAGGTGATTTATGTGAACGTAACATTAGATGCTCAAGTACAACAATTTATCGAATATTTAGAAATAGAAAAAAACGCCTCGCCTTATACAATAAAATTTTATAAGCGGGATATAGACGATTTTTCTGTATTTTTAAAAAAAGAAAATATCACTTCGTTTGCTGCTGTAGATGCAACTGTGGTGAGAGTGTATTTAACCGAATTATATAAACGAGAACTGAAAAGAAGAACTGTTGCACGCATTTTATCATGTTTACGTGCTTTATATATTTTTTTAGAAAGAGAGCACTGGATTGAATATAATCCGTTCATTCATATCCCTTTACCAAAACAGGACCAACGTATTCCTGCATTTTTTTATGAAAAAGAGTTGCAAGAACTTTTTTCTGTCAGTGATACAAATACAATAAAAGGGCAGAGAAATCAAGCACTTCTCGAGCTGTTATATGCTACAGGTATTCGTGCAGGAGAGTGTCAGCAACTAACGTTAAATCAGATTGATTTTTCATTAGGGGTTTTAAATGTGATTGGAAAAGGGAAGAAAGAAAGATATATTCCTTTTGGCGAATATGCAAATCGAGCTTTAAAAACCTATGTATATGAAGGGCGTCAACAAAAAGTAAAAGAAAATACCAATCGTGTATTTTTAAATATGAATGGCCGCCCACTCACAATAAGAGGGATTTATTTCATTTTAGATGACATGATTAAACATACCTCATTGACAACGGATATTTATCCGCATAAATTACGCCACACCTTCGCAACGCATTTATTGAACGAAGGAGCAGACTTAAGATCTGTACAGGAACTGCTGGGTCATGAGAATCTTTCTTCGACTCAGATTTACACACATGTCACGAAGGACCGTTTAAGAAATGTGTATCTAAATAGTCATCCAAGAGCAAAACGTAACTGAATATGAAAGGCAGGATATAATATATGGGCCAACAAATGGACGCTACAACAATATTTGCCATTCGGCATAACAATCAATCAGCAATGTGCGGAGATGGACAAGTGACGCTTGGGAATGCTGTTATTATGAAGCAATCCGCAAAAAAAGTACGTACCTTATTTCACGGTAAAGTAGTCGCAGGATTTGCTGGTTCTGTCGCAGACGCATTTACGCTGTTTGAAAAATTTGAAGGAAAATTAGAGGAATTTGATGGGAATTTAATGCGCTCAGCAGTTGAATTGGCAAAAGAATGGCGCAGTGACAAAATGTTACGACAGTTAGAAGCTATGCTTATTGTCATGAACGACACGGATATGCTGCTTGTTTCCGGGACTGGAGAAGTCATTGAACCTGACGATGCTATATTAGCGATTGGTTCAGGCGGCAACTATGCATTAAGCGCTGGTCGTGCCTTAAAGGAATTTTCTTCTTCCTTAAGTGCTAAAGAGATAGCAGAAGCGTCTTTGAAAATCGCTGGAGACATCTGTGTATTTACGAATGATCAAATAACGACAGAAGTATTACCGCAATAGTTAAAGGAAGGAGACGAAAAAATGCAGGATAATAAGTTTACACCAAAACAAATTTTGGAAAAGCTGGATCAATATATCATCGGGCAGCAAGAAGCGAAACGGTCTGTTGCTGTAGCATTACGAAATCGATATCGCAGAATGCTTATTGATGAATCCATACGCGAAGAAATTGTTCCGAAAAATATTTTGATGATGGGGCCGACAGGAGTCGGCAAAACAGAAGTAGCCCGCCGATTAGCAAAATTGGTAAAAGCTCCTTTTATTAAAGTAGAAGCGACCAAATTTACAGAGGTAGGTTATGTCGGGCGAGATGTGGAATCTATGATTCGTGACTTGGTGGAAATGTCTCTTCGAATCGTTCAAGAAGAAAAAATGGAAATGGTGAAAGATAAAGCAGAGGAAGAAGCAAATAAAAAAATCGTCCGCTTACTTGTTCCGGAAATGAAGAAGCAGAAGCAAGTGAAAAATCCTTTTGAAATGCTTTTTCCGAATATGGAAGATGAAGATGAGGATGACAATACCGATCATGAAGAAGAAAATAATGTCGTCAAAAAGCGAGAGCAAATTAAGCAATTACTTGAGCTGGGAGAACTGGAAGACAAAGAAGTGGAGATTGAAATAGAAGAACAAGCTCCTTCCATGTTTGATATGTTACAGGGCTCGGGTATGGAACAAATGGGCATGAATATGCAGGACGCATTCAGCCAATTAATGCCATCGAAAAAGAAAAAACGAAAACTGCCTGTGAAAGAGGCTCGTCCTGTTTTAATCCAGCAGGAAGCGCAAAAACTAATCGATATGGAAGAAGCGCAGCAAGAAGCAGTGAAGCGGACAGAGCAAGCTGGCATTGTATTTATTGATGAAATTGACAAAGTGGTTGGCAAGGACCAAAATGCCAATGTGTCTCGTGAAGGCGTGCAGCGGGATATTTTGCCAATCGTTGAAGGGTCTACCATCGTAACGAAATATGGTCCCGTTAAAACAGATCACATCTTATTTATTGCAGCAGGAGCATTTCATACCGCAAAACCGTCTGATTTGATTCCGGAATTACAAGGACGTTTTCCAGTGCGGGTGGAATACAGTAAATTATCAACCGATGATTTCGTTAAAATTCTGACGGAACCGTCCAATGCTTTACTGACGCAATATACAGCACTACTTGAGACAGAAGGGATAAAAGTGGAATTTACGGAGGATGCTGTCGTAAGAATTGCTGAAATTGCTTATAAAGTGAACCAGGAAACGGATAATATTGGTGCAAGAAGATTGCATACCATATTAGAAAAGCTTTTAGAAGACCTTTCATTTGAAGCACCGGACATCAACCTGAATACAGTGGAAATCACTCCTGCATATGTCGATGAAAAATTAAAGGATATTGTGGAAGACAGAAATCTGAGTCAATTTATATTATAAAACCGTTTCTATATAGAAACGAGCGGAGGATGAGAAGAATGAGTTTATTAGAAAATACAAGAAAAATTAATGCGTTATTACAAAAATCAGCAGGAAAGCCAGTGAATTTTAATGATATGTCAAGAACGTTATCTGAAGTAATTAACGGAAATATCTTTGTGGTCAATAAAAAAGGAAAATTGCTCGGCTTTGCTATAAATGAGGAAATCGAAAATGACCGGATGAAAAATATGCTGGAAAACAGAAAATTTCCGGAAGAGTACATGAACTCTATGCTGACGATTACTTCGACAACGGCAAATATTGGTACGGAAAGTGATTATTCCATTTTTCCATACGAAAACCGTGAACTGTTCAAAGACGGCTTAACGACAATTGTTCCTGTAATCGGAGGAGGAGACAGACTGGGGACGTTAATCTTAGGCAGATTAACGACCAGCTTTAATGACGATGATTTGATCCTGGCCGAATATGGCGCGACTGTTGTAGGAATGGAAATCTTACAAGGAAAAGCAGAAGAAATTGAATTAGAAGCCCGCAGTAAGGCAGTCGTTCAAATGGCGATCAGCTCCCTGTCTTTTAGTGAACTGGAAGCCATTGATCATATTTTTGAAGAACTAAATGGCAAAGAAGGTCTTTTAGTAGCAAGTAAAGTAGCTGACCGTGTTGGAATCACCCGCTCGGTTATTGTGAACGCTCTTCGCAAGTTAGAAAGTGCCGGCGTTATTGAATCACGCTCTCTTGGCATGAAAGGAACTTATATTAAAGTATTAAATGAAAAGTTCCTCGTTGAATTAGAAAAAATTCGAGCAAATTAAGATGAAAAAATAAGTATAACAGGTTCATAAAATAGAAATAGTTTTCTCAAAGAAGCGAACTATATTGCATAAACATAGATTTCCGAATGTTTATCTGAGACAGAGACTGTGAATTTCAGTCTTGTTGACAGATAGAGGATTTAATATGTATGCAATATGGTTCGCTTTTTCTATTTCTCTCCATACAGAAAATCCTTCTTTTATAATCCTCGGCTTTTTATTGAAAAGGTTAATAGATGTAAAGCCCTGTTTTTCGTTAGAAATTTTCCTATATAACCGTTTATCGTACGTTATTCAAATGAAATAGATATATTTATCTATTAAAAGTAAAAAAGTTACTTTTAATATAGTGATATAGTGGATTTAATACAAAAATACTTTAAAACGAATACTGATTACTAATAAAATAGAATTAAACAATAATTGAAAAGAGGAATCATATGGTTTTATTTAATTCCGCTATTCACCCTTTGGGAAAAGCATTGGATTATAGTGCTTTAAATAATAATGCTATTTCAAATAATATTGCAAACGCTAACATCCCCAATTATAATGCAGAAAAAGTTTCTTTTAAAAATGTTTTGGATGATTCTTTACACCAACAAACCAATCAGCGAACTCATCCAAAACATTGTACATTTTCTTCTGCGGCACAAGCTGCTGCGGAAACAAATCGAATGCAAACCACATATAACCATAATGGTAAAAATGTAGATATGGATAAAGAAATGGCTGATTTAGCAGAGAACCAAATCTATTATCAAAGTACCGTAGACAATTTAAACAATAAATTTAGTTTACTGCATGCAGCTATTAAAGGAGGAAGTTAAATGTCCATTTTTAACGCATTGCATAATAAAATAAAAGTATTGCTAAAAAAGGAGATGTATGTTATCTTAATAAATGGTGTTTACACACTACATTATCACACACGTTTACGGATTTGTATGTGGGTGCCAAGTACAAGATATTGGTCATATGCGAAAAAGACGTAAATGGAGGATAAAAACCAAAAGGAGGAACTAAACATGGCAGTCATTTCCATGAAACAATTGTTAGAAGCTGGTGTACATTTTGGACATCAGACACGTCGTTGGAACCCTAAGATGAAAAAGTACATTTTTACAGAAAGAAACGGAATTTATATTATCGATTTACAGAAAACGGTAAAGAAAATCGATGAAGCATACAATTTCGTAAGACAACTATCTGAAGATGGCGGCAATATTCTTTTTGTAGGAACAAAAAAGCAAGCACAAGAATCAGTTCGCGATGAAGCGGGCAGATCTGGCATGTACTATGTGAACCAGCGCTGGTTAGGCGGGACGTTGACGAACTTTCAAACTATCCGCAAACAGATTAACCGTTTAAAAGAGATTGAGCGTATGGAAGAAGACGGTACGTTTGAAGTGCTTCCTAAAAAAGAAACTGTTGATTTATTAAAAGAAAAAGAGCGCCTGATGAAATTCATTGGCGGTATTAAAGATATGAAGAAATTGCCTGATGCACTATTTGTAATTGACCCTCGTAAAGAGAGCATTGCTATTGCAGAAGCTCGTAAATTGAATATTCCAATTATCGGAATGGTCGATACGAACTGTGATCCGGACGAGATTGACTATGTCATTCCGGCTAACGATGACGCTATCCGTGCAGTGAAGCTGCTTACTTCTAAAATGGCAGACGCTGTAATTGAAGGACGCCAAGGCACTGAAATGGATACGCAAGAAATTACCGAAGAGGAAGTAGAAACAGCTGAAGGAACAGCTGAAACAGGTAACGTCGTCGAAGAAACAGCAACAGAAGAAGAGTAATCAAATGAGCAGATAATCGGTGACAATGGTGATAAGAGGACTCCTTTTATCACCATTTTTACAGAGAATTCAAAAAGCAACGAGACAGGAAATAGGAGGAAAATCAATGGCTATAACAGCAAAGATGGTAAAAGAATTACGTGAAAATACAGGTGCAGGTATGATGGATTGTAAAAAAGCTTTGACAGAAGCGGATGGAGATATGGAAGAAGCAGTCAATATTCTTCGTAAAAGCGGTTCTGCTCAAGCAGCTAAAAAGGCGGGGCGTGTCGCAGCAGAAGGCTCGACTTTCGTTAAAGCCGATGGAGATCAAGCTGTCCTTATTGAAGTGAACTGCGAAACAGATTTCGTTGTTAAAAATGAAACGTTCCAGAAGCTGATAACGGATTTAGCAACACACATTTTAGAAAATAATCCTGCTGATATGGATGAAGCGATGAAACAAACAATCGT
>Ga0079226_10001398_pt1 | contig 18512 bp, 17 predicted proteins | sample Poulit2014_FD_76345 | JGI IMG/M metagenome (GOLD analysis project Ga0079226, IMG submission 76345) | Agricultural soil microbial communities from Georgia to study Nitrogen management - Poultry litter 2014 | ecosystem: Environmental > Terrestrial > Soil > Agricultural land | place: USA: Georgia... | reverse complement strand
TACTTTTACGCCCGATTCATTCTGTTTTAAGATCGACATGATTTGTGAGTCTGTAAATTTTGATTTTTTCATCGCTATTTTCTTCTAAGTAAATAATACAAGAAAATTCTACTTATGATCGGTGTTATTTTTAGGGAGGATTACATTTCGATTTAAGAATAGCGATGATGCTAGTACAAGATTGGTAAAAGCATGCAGAGATTCTCTCTACGATGCATCACCTTTTAAAAGATGCTTTTTATTCAGGTTATTAAGTACTATTTCACTACCAATTGGCGAGGAAAATCTTAAGTTACTTTGCCTTTGCTGCTGCGATTTTATCTTCGATAAGTTCTGGTGCGCCGTAGAAAATATTATCAATATACCAACGTTTTTTGAGTAATTCTGTTTGTACATAAACTTCTTCATCAATCTCTTTACCAAGACAAGCTTTTGCAATGGGCGAGTTAATAGAAGAGTAATCTTGATGATGCGCTATTTCATCAGCACCCACAATGCGGAAAAAAAGCGTATTGTCGTCATCATCTACTAAAGTGACCCAAGCGCCAAAATAAACTTTACCTTCTTGCTCTTTGGCATAAGGAACAGGGCGGAGCACTTCTAAACGTTTACGTAGATGACGAACGCGACGATCAATTTCACGAAGTTTTTGTTTATTAAATTGGTAATCGGCATTTTCAGAACGATCTCCGAGTCCCGCAGCCCAAGTCACTTTTTGGGTAATCTCAGGGCGTTCTGTGCGCCATAAGAAATCGAGCTCTTTCTGCAAGATTGCCATCCCTTCTTGCGTAATAAGGTTAATTCCCATCTATTTATAATCCTTTTGTGATTAATTATTGAGATACGATTGAAAGAATTTTGTTGACGATTCTTATCCCATCTCAATAATGTGCTGATCTATTACTTTTTACGATTATTCTTACGTGGACGATTACGCTGATTATTGTTGTTATTGCTATTATTACGGCGATTTTGTGATTGTGGATTCCCATTATGATTGCCGTTTGGACTTAATCCTTGCGTAATATTTTGTAAGAAATTCCCGTTAGTTGATTGTCCAATGCCGCCGGGCGTATTAAAAGGATCTCGGCGACGACGATTTTCTCGGGCGATATTCGCTTCAAAAGAGCCTGAATCAAACGGTAATCGGTTATGATTGACAATCTCATCTTGATTGGCACTAAAGAAATCGCTCTGGCTATCGCCAAATTCCTGATCTTGCTGATGGTTGGCTGATTGCTCTTGCCTTCTACGGTTGTTATGACGTTGTCTATTATTATCACGACGTTCATTACGCTCACCGCGATCATTGCGTTGATTTTGATCATTACGAGAACGAGTATTGCGGCGATTATTTCTGCGATCACGAGGATTGTTTGATGATTCTTCTTGATCATCACTCTTAGTTGTTGCTTCTGCTTTCGTTTCCGTAGGTTCACTATTTTGTTGTGTTTCAACGACTACCGAAGGTTCTTGATCTTGAGTTTTTTGTTGATTTGCACGCTTTTTCGGCGGTTTAATATCAATATCCACTAATGGAAGATTAAGATCGGGATATTCTTCTAATAGTGCTTGTACCCATGCTTTATCATTTTCTGTAGCGATAGAGATAAAGTGCTGAGGTTTAAAGTTGGTTTGTACAAAGTCTAAACGGTTTGCATATTCTGAGTAAACTGTTGGGAAATCCAAGAAGATGACAGAATCACATTTTTTAATTTTTTCAGAAAGATCCTCAACCACACGGTGCATCAAGATAAGCGCGGTAAATTGACCATCATTATAACGATCAAATAGGCTTGTCGCAGTTTCATCATCAATTTTTTCATGAACCACGCGGCTACGAATGCGAGCACGATAGAGATATTTTTCTAATAGTCTGGCTGATTGACGATTGTGTGTCACGATTAATACGTGCTGTAAATTGTGTTCACGAATATAATCGCGGATATATTGACGTTGAACATTTCTAGCAACTACGGCGATAAATGCAGAAGGATCTGTTGTCTCGGTCGTTTCAGTTGTTACTTTTTCTGCTTTGGGAGATTCTTTTTTAGACGCTATTTCTACGGTTGCTGTTTCCTCAGCTTCTGATTGATCAGCCGCTTTTTTTACCGTTTTTGCTGTTTTCTTTGCCGGAATTTCTGCGGTATCATTCTCTTTTTTCTTGCTTTCAGCTTTTCCTAAAGAAATTTTTTCGCCTTTAGGTTTAATCGATTCTAATGGGTTCACGATTTGGGTGCTTTGTAACTTGTCAGTAATCGACTGAAAATCAGTAAAGAGCAGTGCCGTTTGATTCTCTTCATGAAAGAGTGCTTTATGTGCGTCATCTGCCATTAAGTGCTCGGCGATTAATGCTGTTTCAATTTTTTGATCGAAAATTACGGTAGAAAAATCAGCGATTGAAAATGCTTCACAATGTTCATCTTCAAAGAGGAAAAGAGAGTAAGGCGCAATGATAATATCGGCATTTTGAATATTATTTGTTTCTGCGTGATGCGGCAAGAGTAACTTTAATGAGAGATCTGGATTTGCGGTTTGTAAGAGCATTTCGATAAAGATCGCATCGCTCACATGATAGGTAATGATGAGACTTTTCTGGGTATCATCTTGAGCTGTCAGCTGTGATACTTGGCTCAAAAGCTCAAGTGCTTGAGGCATATTAGGAAGTTTTAAAGGTTCTTTATTTTGCAAGACTTCTTTCGCTGCCACGGATAAATCGTTCCAACGTGTCAATATCGTTTCTTTCATAGAATTCATTTAAAGTTATTTTTTATAATCTGTATGTAAGGTATCAAAAAGAGAATCTTGGTTATTTTTGTCATTCTCATTAGGATTCAATTAATTAACAAAGAGTTTTAAAACTACAAACTGTGAATCAAATAATATCCTCAAAGGTATTAGTAGGATTTTCGCAGCGTCGCATAGGCGTTATTTTAAATATATGCATGAAAGGCGCTACGAGATCAGTATATTCTTAAGCGGACAGCGCTAAATGGGATCTAGCGTATAGAATGAAATCGTCACATTAACCTTAAGAAGATAGAAACCTTTGTAATATTTTCAATCTTCGATAACGCTTTCTAATTTACCATGATAAGGGTAAAATGCAAAGCTCGCGTATGGAAATTATGTTACAGTAACTTCGTTATTAAGTATGGAATATGAGAAAGGATCGATAAGATTATGAAGCGTATCTATTTTTGGCTAAAAATTGCAGTATGGGTACTGATTTTTGCAATCGTATTTGTCATTTTTTATATCAACCGTGATAGCCAAGTCTCATTCAATTATTTGATTGGTGATGCGACCTTAAATACATCGCTATTTATCTGTGTTGTGTTTATTATCGGTGCGTTCTTTGCGATTGGGGTTTTGGCGCTATTAAATATCTCTCGGGTTTTCGGCAACATTGGGCTTAAAAGCAAAGTTAATCGCTTAGAAAAAGAGAATGCCGAACTGAAAAGAAAAACACACGTTCTGTAAATTATATGATTCGAGATGCATTTGAGGTGACATTACCACATTTAGCTTTCTTATTAAGCAATCTTCAAATAATGGCGGACCAATATTAAGCAATGTTTGAATATATTTGGCTTCTTTTACCATTAGGACTTTTGATCGGCTGGCTGGCAGCGAAACGTGATAATGTCAAAAAACAGAAGATGCTTCGTTATCTCAACTTGCGTTATTTTATTGAAGAGAGCCAAGAAGTTGATGATAAAGTTCTCACTTTGCCGCCGGATTATGATGCAGATAACTTGAATTTTAGTTTAATGCTTGGTGATGTTTTTAGAAAGCGTGGTGAAATCGATAAAGCCATCAATTTACATGAATATCTTATTAAAGAAGCGCCGACAAAAACTTTGACAGAAAAAGTCTATCTTTCACTTGCCGAGGATTATCTTGCGGCAGGCATGCTTGATCGTGGAGAGAGTACGTTACGGCTGTTATTAGAATCTGCTGATTATAAAAAGACGGCACTCTTAAAACTGCGTAAGGTCTATAAGCAACAGCGAGAATGGTTACAAAGTATTGCAATATTAGAACAAGTAAACCCGTTAACTCCAGATTTACGAGCGGAAATGGCACATCTTTATTGTGAACTCGCCGAAGAAGAGTTATTGCAACAATCCTCTCCTAATTTAGATCGCTTAACATTATGGTTAGATAAAGCATTATCCGTTGATGAAGATTGTGCTCGAGCGAATTTAATTCGGGCGTATGCGCTATATCACTATGAAAATTACGATGCATCTCTCGAATCATTATTGCAAATAGAAACACAGAAAAGCGAACTGTTGCCGGTAATCATTCCGACGATTTACGAGCTTTCTATCTTACTGCATCGTCCAGATTATTTTATAGAATGGTTAAATCGAGCGCTACTCATGAATGATCATATTGTTTTGAAAGTTTGGAAAACGCATTACCTCATTTTCAATGACTCATTTAATGCCGGCGTTGAATACTTGCAATCAGTATTGAAAAAAGAGAGCAATCTTTATGGCTTAATGCTCTTAAATAAATTACAAAAATATCAAGAAGATCATACTGATGCCATTTTAATCGAGAAAACGTTTCGTGAAATGTTAGATCAATATGCGCAGTTCCGTTGTGATTCTTGTGGTTATACAACCAAAGCGATGCAATGGAGTTGCCCAAGCTGTTTTGAGTGGAATCGCTCGATTCCGGTAACCGATATTGTGGCGTTGAAAGTAAAGCATTAATCAATAGATTGATGTTAGAAGTGATGACATTCTTCTTCATTATTGTTTTTTTTATTATGAGTTCATAAGCACGTCGGTTCATGTTTAATTTATCGAACTTCATTGAAAGAGTGCGAGAGATTTTCATGAAAAAAGCAGTCTATACTTTTTAAAGTTTGATGAAGCTTTCAATCCTCTTGATATTTTTGGCCAAATTTTTCCCATTTTGATTTTAAGGAATCTTGCGAGGTGTTTGTAAGCATTATTCTTTTTGCAGGTATCTTTATGGGAAGATAAATAAGCTTATGAATTAGGCGGTTATTTCATTTGATCAGTGTATAATGTGCGCGTAATAGTTCAGTTGAATATTTTCAGCAACCGTTTGAGCTAGAAATTCTCCCTCATTTCTTTGCCTATAGAGACATATAAACCTCCATGAAAGACGAACTCTTATATCATCTTGAAGATAAGCCTCCTTTTAGTATTTCTTTGTTATTAGCTGCACAACATCTTTTAGCTGCGTTAGGCGGAATTATTGCGGTTCCATTAGTCATTGGTAGTGCCTTAGGTTTAAGTAGTGCAGAGAAAATTGCATTGGTGAATGCTGCGCTATTGGTATCCGGGGCTGTGACATTTGTGCAGTCTCGAGGAATAGGTCCGATTGGTTTAAGATTGCCCGCAGTAATGGGTACGAGTTTTACCTTCGTGGCTTCGGCAATTGCGATTGGTAACAGTGAATATGGCGTTGCCGGAATTTTAGGATCTTCACTTGTAGCTTCACTCGTGATGATTATTGGTAGTTTTTTTATGCCGCAAATTCGTAAATTATTCCCACCTGTTGTTACAGGAACAGTTGTTGCAATGATCGGTTTAAGCTTGCTACCTGTGGGATTAGATTGGTTTGCCGGCGGACAAGTAGGCAGCACACAATATGCATCGGCATCTAACTTAATGGTGGCATTTTTTGTACTATTTGTGGTGATAGCATTGACACAATGGGGCAAAGGGATTTTTGCTTCTGCATCAATCGTTATCGGCATGATTGTTGGTTATGTTGCGGTGGTGGTGTTAGAGAAAGGTTTTGGTCTTGATTTAGGATTAGTCAATTTCTCAGGCATTGAGCAAGCGCCGGTATTTGCGCTGCCAACGTTATTTGAATATGGTTTTGCTTTCCCAATCTCAGGAATCATCGGCATGAGTATTGCTTACTTAGTGACGATTGTTGAATCAAGCGGAAACTTTTTAGCGCTTGGTGAAGCAACACAAACAAAAGTATCAGGTCAGCGTATGAAGAGCGGGATTTTGTGTGAAGGTTTAGGTTCTGCGTTTGCGGCATTAATGTCCACAACACCATTTTCAACGTTTGCACAGAATATCGGTATTATCTCATTAACGGGCGTTGCAAGCCGATTTGTTGTCGCAATGGCGGGAATTTTATTAGTACTTGCCGGTATTTTTCCAATCTTTGGGGCATTAGTTGTTTCTATTCCGCTTCCAGTATTGGGCGGCGCAGGTTTAATGATGTTTGCGATGATTATCACGGCAGGTATCCAAGTGCTCGGCCGCGTTGAAATCAATAAACGTAATGGGCTTGTGATCTCTGTTTCATTAGGATTAGGTTTAATGGTCACGATGCGTCCTGAAGTACTCAATGCATTACCAGAATTCATTCAAGTCATTTTTAAATCAGGAATTACCGTAGGTTCACTCTCAGCACTTATTCTGAACTTAATTCTTCCTGGACGTGAGATCGTTAAAGATGAAGAGTAATGATTTGGTGATTATTGGATCATGAATATTGGATGATTAAACGGTTAAGGTTTTCATGCAATATTATGGAAGATTTAAAGCGAAAGATTGATGAGATCTTTCGCTTTTTTTATATTGGCTAAAGGATGATTTGTTTTAAATGACTGTGATTTTACTGTGATTTTTGAGAAATTCGTTAGAATGAATGGATAGTTTTTTTAGATAATTGATGGAGGAAATGATGAAAAAAGTTTTCTTAGGTATTTTATTTGCCGGCTTTTCTTTAGCGAATGCTCAAACTGATAATGCCGATACCAGTTTTACAGAGATCCCATTTCAGCAAGCATTAAAGCAGAGTGATTATAGTTACTATGTGGGTTCGCAAGTGTTAGATGGCACATTGTATTATGAGCCGGGCTCTCTATTTGGTTATCATTTTGAATTTGGTGTTGCCATAGATGATTTGAATAAGATTCCACGATTAGTGGCAAGCGCTGAAGATGCGCAAAATAGCCGTTTTATATTGAATAAGCATTTCAAAATGAATCCACAACAAACGGCAAGAGCGGCCGTTTATCTTGGTATTAAAACAGATCTTAATGATCCAAAGTTTATTGAGCAAGGTTGTTCTGTGGTGGGACCTGTGAAACTTCAGGCAACAGCGATAGGATATTTTGGGCCTCAAAATGGGGATAGTTATGCCAGTATTGAAGCGCTACGAATTTTGGAATCAGGTCCGTTTGAAGTCAGCTGCCAAGCACCTTAAAATAGCTTGAGTATTTTGTTACACAGATCTTAGAAACCTTTGCTAAGATCTGTTTTTAATCGAGAGAACTTCTTTCAGGATTTTAAAACCCATCATGCGTAGGTAGGTAAGATTATTGCCGGTATGATGGAATTTTATGTACAAGATGAGGGCAATATTAACGCGGGATCTGCCGCGCTGAATGCATTTAGAATCTCGGTATCATTACTGTTCAATGGGTTCTTTTTTATCATTCGTATAATAAAGTACGCCGAGTTTAATAGATTCTCGACCGCGGCTTCGGCGAAACTTATTGGTATCGCGTAGGGAGTAAGCGCAGCCACAATATTCTTGTTGATAGAATTCTTCACGTTTACTAATCTCGATCATTCGTGCAGAACCTCCACCTTTTCGCCAGTTGTAATCCTAGTAAGTTTAACCGGGATATTTATCAGCGGCACGAACGCCACAATCATTAATTTGATTCATATCTTTCCAGCGAGAAATGCCGAGAGAGCTTGTCATTACATCGAAGCCATTTTCATAAGCATAGAGGGCGGATTTTTCAAAACGCATATCAAAACACATCGTGCAGCGAATCCCACGTTCAGGTTCCATTTCCATCCCTTTCGCTCGTTCAAACCAATTGTCACGATCATAATCGGCATCAATGAAAGGGATATTGAACTTCTCGGCAAAGCGAATATTCTCCTCTTTGCGAATCTCATACTCTTTGAGTGGATGAATATTGGGATTATAGAAATAGATTGTGAAATCAATACCTGAAGCAACCATTGCTTCCATCACTTCTCCGGAACAAGGCGCACAGCATGAGTGTAGTAAGAGTTTTTTACCGTTATTGGGTAATGTGAGAGTTTCACGGACAAATTCAGTCATAAGATCCATACCTATAGCATTTCTTGAAGCTTTTTAATAGTTCCGCATCCTTTGCCGATGAAATGGCGAATTCGATTCGCATTATTAAAAAACTCAAAATGCAAAAAGAGAAGCAATCTCAGGCTTTTATTGATCAATTGTTAACGATTAAATTAGAGATTGAAGAGCATGATCTAGAGATTGATAAATAATTTGAGATCATGGAAGCGGTTCCGAGTCTTGAGAATTTGGGAATGTTACGAAAGCGGTGCAGAAACTTAAAAAGCATCGCCGTTATTATGCGGATGATTTTATTAAATTATTAGATCTCCCCAAATCGAATATTATCTATTATCAGGTCTTAAATGATGTGGTTTCTGAACGCTATATTAAAGGGCATGCGATTATTCCGTTATGCCGTAATTGTGTAGGGGATTTCCGGATTATCGCCGTCGGCGAAGAGAGCCAATCACCATGTTATCAATGTGGGGAATTAGCAAATAAAGAAGAAAGCGAAGCTGCGAATCTTTGAGTGCTTTTATCCATTTCATGGGAGTCACTGTGACGGCTATTTTTAAACCGAAATGACGATAGAATCTTTAAGATTAAAAAAATCCCAAAGTGACATAACGTATCTTTGGGATTTTTTGAGCTTTCAATATTTTTTAATAAGACTTTATTTGAATCGCTTATTCTACTGTAAGTGATTTTGCCAAGTTTCTCGGCTTATCAATATCTTCACCGCGGACAAGCGCCGCATAATAGGCAATCAATTGTACGGGAATCGTGAGCAGAATGGGGCTAAGTACATCGCTTACTTCCGGTACATGCATGATATGCGCACCTTTAAGATCATCAAGTGGGACTTTACTGTCAGTAATGATGAAGAGTTTACCCTTACGGGCAAGAACTTCATGAAGGTTAGCACGAACTTTTTCAAATAAATCATCATGTGGCAGCAGGGCGATGATTGGCATTTGATCATCCACAAGTGCAAGCGGACCATGTTTTAATTCGCCAGCAGGATACGATTCTGCATGAATATAACTAATCTCTTTGAGTTTTAGCGCACCTTCTGCGGCAATCGGGAAGTGAATGCCGCGCCCTAAATAGAGCGCACTTTTTGCGTTTAACAGTAAGGTTCCCCATTGGCTGGCAATCTCTTGGCAGTTGAAACTTTGTGCAATCATTACCGGTAATTCGCGAAGCATTTGTAAATGTTTGCTCTGCGTTGTTTCATCCATTTTTCCTTGCGATTTTGCAAGCGCATTGGCGAGAATGAAAAGCGCCGTTAATTGCGTGGTAAAGGCCTTTGTAGAAGCAACGCCCACTTCGATGCCGGCTTCCGTATAGAGACGGCAATCGCTTGTTCTCGGTAAAACGCTCTCTTTAACATTGCAGATGGCGAGTGATGCAAAAGCACCATTTTCTTCGGCATGTTTTTTCGCTTCAATGGTATCAAGCGTTTCACCAGATTGCGAAATGGTCACAATCATGGTGCCATCTTCAATAAGTACTTCTCGATAATGATATTCGCTAGAGATTTCGACAAATGTTGGGAGTTTAGCGATGCTTTCAATCCAATACTTTGCCACCATTCCGGCAAAGTAAGATGTGCCACAAGCAAGAATCTGAATGCGCTTTATTTGCGGGAATAGTTCAGCAGCTTTTTCGCCAAATAATTCAGGATTAAATTGTTGCTTGATCGCTTGTAACGCTGTTTTCTCAATCACATGCGGTTGCTCAAAAATTTCTTTCAGCATGAAATGTTCGTAATGACCGATATCGAGCTTCTCTACAGAAAGATCTGAAATTTGGATTTTCTCAAAAATTGCTTTTTCTGTGAGCAGTTGTTCTGCTTGATTGCTGAAATAGGCAATTTTACCAGCTTGCATGATCACACAATCGCCTTGTTCTAAGTAGATCAAACGATTGGTTTCAGGAATAATTGCCGCGATATCAGAAGCAATAAATGTCGTATCATCTTTTAAGCCTAAAATTAGTGGGCAACCTTGCGCTGTGGCGATTAATGCCGTTGGGTTGTTTTGATCCATCACTAATAGTGCATAATTACCGGTAACATTTGCAATAACTTGCTTAACGGCGCTCATTAAGTCGGCAGTATTCAAAGTTGCTTCGTGTAAAAGATGCGCAAGAACTTCGGTATCTGTTTCAGATTCAAAGGTGTAACCTTTTTGGATTAGGCGCTTTTTATGTTCTTCATAACCATCAATAATGCCGTTATGCACGATCATCAGATGGTGCGATTGATGCGGATGCGCATTTTCAACGCTCACGCCGCCGTGCGTTGCCCAGCGAGTATGACCAATTGCAATGGTGCTTTGATAGCGACTCGCTTCATTGCGAAGATTTTCAACGCGACCCACAGCGCGAATACGTTCTGTTCGACCTTTGCTAATAAAGGCAATGCCGGCAGAATCATAGCCTCGATATTCGAGCTGTTCTAAGCCATTTAAAAGGGTGGGAAGAATGTTGTGATTGTCACTAATTGCGCCAAAGATTCCACACATCGTTTTAGGTCATCCTTTTGAGGGTTTAAAGAAGATATTTTAAAGTTTTTTCGGCAAAATCCCAATAAAAAAATAAAATATCTCAAGATGTGGGAAAAACAGGAAGAATCTTTGCAAAAAGCTCTCAAAATCAATATCATTGTAAGGATCGTAAAGTCGAAATAAGTTTGAGGAAACTTAAGAAAACTTACAACAATTTGATAAATTCAGTATCTACAAGATAAGAGGGCTTAAGAAAAATATGGAACTCATTAAATACAGTACATTGAATGAAGAGCCTTGGAAAAATGGATTAGGAACAACGCGTCAAATCGTCATTTGGCCATTGACTGCTGATCTGAGTAATTTTGAGTGGCGCGTGAGTGCAGCTGCGATTATTTTCCCAGGAAGTTTCTCACATTATCCAGGTGTTTCAAGAAGTTTAAGCGTTCTTTCTGGTAAAAGTGCAGAGTTAAAGCTCGGCGAAGCGCAGAAAACATTAGCTTATCAAGGTCCGGTTGTAACATTTGATGGTGGCGATCATGCCGAAGTTTTAAGTGCAGATGGTCCTGTTTTAGATTATAACGTGATGAGCCGCGATGAAGCTGTTTCTCATGAATTAGCGTGTGTCACGCTTAAAAATGGTGAAGTTTACAATCGTAAAGGTGATTTTACATTAATCACTGTCTTTGAAGGTTGTGAGCTGATTTTTGAAGGCGATGTGGTACGGCTTGCGCAATATGATTCGGTGCTTTTCAAAGAGCGTGATGGTGCAGATATTGTGTTAACAGGGCAAGCAGAGAAAGATGTTTGCATGTTAGTGACGGAAGTCACTAAGAAGTAGATTGATGATAGATCTCATTTTCTAATAATGAATGATGATTTGAGTATTTTTAGAATTTGATAAAGCTTCGGCAATGATGGAAATTCCCATCGTGCTGGAGCTTTTTTGTGCGCCAATAATAATCAAAGCCGGTTTCACTATAAAATATTCATCTCATCTTGTGATACTACAAAGTGATCTTTGCCTTGCCTTTTGGTTTGATCACTTCTTGAGGTTTTGTTCTTGTCTTTGCCGGTTGAATATTACGGATCATCTCGCCTAAACGTTTACGATCAATCAAAATCACATCAAGTTTAATTGCCGCATCAATCGCTGCTTTTGTAAATCCACTATTGGTAATTACAATAATTTTATCAAGCTCGTAAAGATCTTTAGCAGTATAGATCTCTTGAACAGCTGCGAGAGTGACATTTTTTCCCCAGCGCTTACATTGAAAACCGTAACGAATTTTATCTTGCTCTGCATAGACATCTAGGCCTTTATCATTGCTGTAGCTGGATACACGAATTTTTTTAAAATCAAAATAAGAGATGAGATTGGCAATATAGTGCTCAAATTCTTCACCGGACATTTTATCAATATCTTCTAACTGATATTTTGCGGCATGACGATCTTTGACATAATCACCTTTAAATAATTTTAAAGAGATGAGTTTATGTCCCCAATACAAAACCCGATCACCGATGGCTTTGAAAGTGGGGATGATAGGCAATAGCGCCATCATAAATGGGTAGAGCGGATTGATGTGACTAAAGAGCGTAAGATAGAGAATAAAACTGCTCCAAACCATTGTAATCATAAATGCTTCAGATGCAGATAAATAGAGCCATTTGCTGATATTAAAAAAAGGAATTACGAGTAAAATAATGAAGTAAAAAACGCCAAGGGATGCGAGCCAAATATTTTCTGAGTGAATAAGGGAGAGCCCCATTAGAGCTAACACTGAAATGGTAACCATCGGTGTAATAAAGTAGCCGAAGAAATATTTAGAAATGGTAAATGCGCAATTCATCTTTTTTCATTAGTAACGCTATTATATTTTCTGCGCAAAGCTCGTTAAAATCTATCCTAAGAGCAGCATCATACCATTTATTCCCGCACGAATTCCTAAAATTAATAAAATGACGAGAATTAAGCGAGTAAAGAATAATTTTGAAACCTTGGCGCGAAACTTAATACCAATAAAAAGAAACAGTAATGAGAGCAAGGTGATAAACCCTAAGGTCAGAAGTTCGATGTTAGGAAGCGTAAATATTGCAGATTTTAGCATCCAAAATTGCACAATTTTGCCGGTAAGATAAGCGAGGTTTCCAGCTTTAATAATCTCTTTTGTGCTTTTACCGGTAGATAACAGATAGATCATTAAAAGCGGTGCCATCGCATTGGTCGCATTACCAATCAGACCGGCAAGTGATCCAAAGAGAATTAATGTAAAAGCATTAATGGGAATGCGCCAGCGAATGCCGATAAAACTGGTGAAGACATAGAACAGAATAATGAATGAAAGTAAGAGATAGAGATAAACGACATCGAGTAGTAATAGAAGCTTTACGCCAAAATAGCCACCGATAATGCTGGAAAGGATTAGGAGCCAGTATTGGCGTATGTAATATGTTAGTTCTTGTAAAAAAGGACGTTCATTTTGGCTCAATAGCATAATGAGATTGATGAGAAGAGAAGGTAGAAGCGCAATGATGATGGCTTTTTCAAAAGAGAACATATTCGCGAGGACACTTGTTGTAATCATCGGGAAACCGAGTCCGGTTAAACCATGAAGTAGCGCTGCAATTGCGAAAAGAATCGTGATAATAATTGTTTGATTGGTCATGAACATTTATTGACAAAACAAGTTGTGAAAAAAGAGAATCCAGTGAAAAACATAGACGTAGATCAAGTTTCTTGTGTAGAATGATCCAAGTTTCTCACTTGAGAGAAATTTAAGAAGTTATAGAAATTTGAGAATCTAGGGTAATTCCGAAGCAAGCATCTTTGACTGTTTGATCTGTCAAAATGGTTTTATAAGATGATTTCGTCATAGCTGCTGAGATCAATATAGCGGATTATGAGGAGAAGGGAATTTATTTAGTACGAAATGGATGATGTTGTGCGCCTGAAACTGGTGCTTTAGGAAAATAAATGACACTTTATGAAAAAATTGCTAATCAAATTAGTGAGATGATTCATACCGGCGTTTTGAAGCAGAGCGAAAAACTTCCCTCTTTGCGTAAAGCGAGTCAAATTTATGGTGTTAGTCCAGCAACCGTGCAGCAAGCTTATTTTCTATTGGAAACACAGGGCGTTATTTATGCCAAAGAACGTTCGGGTTTCTATATTAATCCCGCATTTAAAGAGAGTGGTACAAAAGATCTTCCCGTTTCAACATTTTCTCAAGATGCGGTAGATTTTGTGGAAGATCTATTACAGAACCATTCATTGTCACCGCAGCCTTATGCTTCATCGCTTTCAGAAACATCGAATGCGATTATTGCAAAACCGATCAAAGAACAGAATATCGAGATGAGCGATTTTATCTTCTCCATTTTGGAGAGCCATAAAGATGCTTCGCACATTCCGTTTGGTTCGGCATTTCCTAGCCCTGAGTTATTTCCGATTAATCACTTAACAGATAGCATGGCAAAATCGTTAACGGGATTAACACATGCATCTTATGAATTAGTTTCCGATATGCCGGGCGGTTCACGGGAACTTGCAAGGCAGATTGAGTTGCGTTATCGCTTGAATGGTTTAAAAATTCAGCGTGAGGAATTGGTTATTACGAGCGGCGCAATGGAAGCATTGAGCTTATCGTTACAAGCTGTGACAAAACCTGGTGATTTGGTGGCAATTGAAGCACCATGTTTTTATGCAATTTTACAGATTTTAGAGCGCTTGCAATTAAAGGCTGTTGAAATTCCGGTAGATGTACAAACAGGAATGGATATTGAGTATTTGGGCGATATGCTGAATAACTTCGATATTAAAGCGATCGTATTGATGACGAAATATCAAAATCCCACGGGTTGTACAATGCCGCAATCTCATTTAGTTCAACTCTATGATTTGGTCAAAATGCATCAAGTACCGGTTGTGGTGGATGATGTTTATTCTGAAGTCTATTTTGATGCAGAATTGCCGGCATATTTAAAAGAGTTAGATACAGAAGGTTTGGTATTACATTGTGATTCTTTCTGTAAGTCTTTAGCGCCGGGATTTCGGGTCGGTTGGGTTGCGGCTGGGCGTTATGCTAAACAGATTGAGCGTTTAAAGTTAATGACCACGATTTCACCTTCTGTGCCATCGCAGTTAGCCATTAGCCATTATTTAAAACATCGTAATTATGATCGGCATTTAATGCGCCTTCGTGCAGAATTACAGAAATCTCAGGAAAAAATGTTAGACGCAATTCGGACATTTTTCCCGAAAGAAGCGAAAGCTACGATGCCAATGGGCGGGTATTTTCTTTGGGTAGAATTGCCAAAAGAGATTGATGCTTTAGAACTCTATCGCCGAGCATTAGCGCAGCATATTAGTATTGCTCCTGGGCCAATTTTCTCGGCATCACAAGAATTTCGTCATCATATTCGCTTAAATTATGGTTTAAAGTGGACGGCAGAATTGGATGAAGCAATGGCGCGATTGGGGCAGATGATTCATGAGTTGTGGCAAGAATCAGGGAAACCAATGATTAATTAGTTGTAGGAATTATCGAGATCATAGGTTACTGAATAATGTGCCCTAAAAAGAACTGGGGTGCACTAATCCAATTGGTGTTGTGATATTTTTTTAATGTAAATGCGTATCTACTTTGTATGAATTGATTGTTGTTATATTTCAGTTCAATATTAATTGATTTAAGAGTTGTGGTCAGCGATATGTCGGCTTCGTTTTTGAAATATTTTGTATTGTGCATGGAAAATAGGATCAAAATTGTTGTTGAAATATTGGTGATAATCGTAAAAATCGCTCTGTTTTAGAAAAAAATGTACCAGAATTTTAGGGATTCATAAAAAATCATCATCCGGAAGTTTCTGTATTTACAGAAACTTCTTATAATTCTGTTGTTTTTGTAGAACTGTACTAGTTTCTTGTCAGAAACTGCACCTATTTTTTGATTTAGGTCATTGTTAGAGTGTGCCCAATTACACATTTTTATCTATCTTAGGAGCTCTAAAATGTTTGGAGTTGAAGCGCTAGATTTGGCGCGTATACAGTTTGCCTTTACGGTATCGTTTCATATTATTTTTCCGGCGATTACGATTGGTCTTGCCTCGTATCTTGCAGTGATTCATTTTCTTTGGTTAAAAACAGGTAAAGCAAAGTACGAAAATATCTATAAATTTTGGAGTAAGATATTTGCCGTAAACTTTGGAATGGGCGTTGTATCTGGTGTGGTAATGGCATTCCAGTTTGGAACGTATTGGAGCGAGTTTTCGCGCTTTGCCGGTGGAATTACAGGGCCGCTTCTAACTTATGAAGTCACAACCGCATTCTTCTTAGAAGCAGGTTTTCTCGGCGTGATGTTATTTGGTGAAAATCGTGTCGGTAAGAAAACGCACTTTTTTGCAACCTGTATGGTCGCGCTGGGAACATTCCTCTCGATGTTCTGGATTCTCTCTTCAAACAGCTGGATGCAGACGCCAGCAGGTTATGAAATTATTGATAATCGCGTCGTTCCTGTTGATTGGTTTGCAGTTGTTTTCAATCCATCATTTCCTTATCGCTTAGTCCATATGGGCTTGGCTGTATTTGTCACAACAGCATTGTTTGTTGGATCGGTTGCAGCTTGGCATCTTCGTAAGGGCAACCAAAATCCTGAGTACAAAAAGATGTTCTCAATGTCGATGTGGTTCTTAGTCATTACGATTCCATTACAGATTTTTGCCGGCGATCTTCATGGGTTAAATACCTTGAAACATCAACCGATGAAAATTGCGGCAATGGAAGGGCACTGGACAAATGAAGGTTACGGCGCGACACCATTAGTACTATTTGCATTACCGGATCACGAGAATGAAACGAATCGTTTTGAAGTTTCAATTCCGGTACTGGGCAGTATTATCTTAACGCATAGTTTAACGGATCAAGTGCCGGCACTTGATGAAGTCTCAAAAGCGGATCGTCCTAATGTTCCGATAGTATTCTGGGCATTTAGAATCATGGTAGCACTTGGTGGTTTGATGTTGTTAGCAGCGCTTATTAGTCTTTATCAACGTAAAAAAGGCACCTTCTATACGAATAAGTATTGGTTAACATTTATTGTATGGATGGGACCGACGGGATTATTAGCGATTCTTGCGGGTTGGTTTGTGACGGAAGTGGGTCGTCAACCTTGGGTTATTACGGGGTTATTAAGAACAGCAGATGCGGTATCACCCCATACAACGTTGCACATGAGTTTAAGCTTGATTGGATTCATCGTGGTTTATGGTTTGGTGTTCGTTACAGGTTATCTTTACATGATTCGTTTAATGAGAAAAGGGCTTGGTGATGATCATCAAGTAGAAGCAAGCAATGATTCAGTTAAAGGAGCACAATAATGACTTTTGATTTATCAGTTGTTTGGGCGCTTGTGATTTTGGTCGGAGTCGCCGTTTATATTGTGGCGGATGGTTTTGACCTCGGTGTAGGAATCTTACTTCCTTTTGTCAAACAAGAAGCGATTCAAGATGAATTTATCGATTCAATTTCTCCCGTTTGGGATGGAAACGAAACATGGTTGATCTTGGGCGGTGCTGCGTTAATGGGCGCATTTCCTTTAGCGTATGCAGTTATTTTAGAAGCATTTACATTCCCGATTGTAGTGATGTTATTCGCACTCATTCTTCGGGGTGTTGCATTTGAATTTAGAGTGCATTCTCCGGTTGGTCACAAAAGAATCTGGACGATTGCTTTTATCGTAGGTTCCTATCTTGCGGCATTAATGCAAGGAATGATGGCGGGTGCTTTTTTAGAAGGATTTATCATCGGAACAACGGCGCAAGGAACTCACTTCTTTGACGGAACAGATTTAGATTGGATCTCTCCTTTCTCTCTCTTAACGGGCGTTGGCTTGATGGTAATGTTTGCAGTAATTGGTGTTTTCTGGGGTGCAATGAAAGGCAATGATGTTCTTAAGAACTTATTGATCAGCTTTAAAAAGCCTATGATCTTTGCCTTAATTGCCGTATTAGTTGCGATTTTAATTGCAATGCTTTTCTCAAGTAAATTGATGCCGCTCCTAACCGGCCTAAGACTCTATCTTGTGATTGGCTCGATGATTGTGATTGGACTTGTGTTATTAATGCTTCTCAGAAATACAACGAGCGCCGGCAAAGGTTTCATGTTGACGGTTTTTATAATGATTTGGGGCATGGTAGGTTATACCTCACTATTCTTCCCCTATATCATCCCACCAAGTATTACGCTGGAAATGGCTGCCTCCGCCGCTTCTAGTCAGATGTTTGGTTTAGTGGGGACACTTATTATGCTACCGATCATTATTTTTTACTTAAGTTGGACGTACTTCGTATTCCGTGGCAAGGTTGTTGCCGGCGAAGGGTACTAATTTAAGAGAAAATCCCGGCAAGAGCCCTCATTCTTGTCCGGGATTTTCATTTTTTTATAGATTCAGATAGATCAATTAAGGAGTTAATGATGAATAGCCCTTCAAGATTAAAGAATTTAGGATGGTTAGTTTTATTGTGGTGCGGTGGTGTGACATCTCTCTTTATTCTCGCGTATATTATTCGTATCTTTATGACGATGGCGGGATTAAAAAGTTAATATTTTAGATGCTAGTTGCTTGATTTAAGACTTAGTCAACGTCGTTATTCTCAAGGTTAGATCAAATGATAAGCAAATAGAAACATAGTGTTGACAGTTGATGTGATACACTATAAAATCCTCATCAGTTCTTAGGACATGTAGCTCAGTTGGTTAGAGCACAGCACTCATAATGCTGGGGTCGGTAGTTCGAATCTACCTATGTCCACCATATATAAGTTACAAAATACTTTAAAAATTTTACGGACATATAGCTCAGTTGGTTAGAGCACAACACTCATAATGTTGGGGTCGCTAGTTCGAATCTAGCTATGTCCACC
>Ga0079226_10001397_pt1 | contig 18516 bp, 16 predicted proteins | sample Poulit2014_FD_76345 | JGI IMG/M metagenome (GOLD analysis project Ga0079226, IMG submission 76345) | Agricultural soil microbial communities from Georgia to study Nitrogen management - Poultry litter 2014 | ecosystem: Environmental > Terrestrial > Soil > Agricultural land | place: USA: Georgia... | reverse complement strand
TCAGCGGTATTGGGTGCAGGCATTATGGGCGGTGGTATTGCTTACCAGTCAGCCCTTAAAGGTACGCCAATCCTGATGAAGGATATCCATGAGGATGGTATTCAGCTGGGGCTTGATGAAGCTGCGAAATTGCTGGTTAGGCAGCTTGAGCGTGAGCGCATTAAACCCGAGGCGATGGCTAAAGCACTCAATGCGATTCGCCCAACCCTGTCCTATGGTGATTTCGGCAATGTGGACATTGTTGTTGAAGCCGTGGTTGAAAACCCGAAGGTCAAGCATGCTGTGCTAGCAGAAGTTGAGCAACATGTGAGTGAAGACACCATTATCGCTTCAAACACTTCAACTATTTCCATTAACTACTTAGCGAAAGCGCTGCAGCGTCCAGAAAATTTCGTGGGTATGCACTTCTTTAACCCTGTGCATAGAATGCCGTTGGTGGAAGTGATTCGCGGCGAACACTCATCTGATGAAGCCGTCGCTACCACTGTTGCTTATGCACAAAAAATGGGTAAAAACCCCATTGTGGTTAATGACTGCCCAGGCTTTTTAGTCAACCGTGTGCTGTTCCCTTACTTTGGTGGTTTTGCCAAGTTGGTCAGCGCCGGTGTTGATTTTGTGCGCATTGATAAGGTTATGGAAAGATTTGGCTGGCCAATGGGGCCTGCATACCTGATGGACGTGGTCGGTATTGATACCGGGCACCATGGCCGTGATGTGATGGCTGAAGGCTTCCCAGATCGCATGAAAGATGAGCAGCGCTCAGCGGTTGATGCGCTCTATGAAGCAGATCGCCTCGGTCAGAAAAATGGCAAAGGTTTCTATGCCTATGAAACTGACAAGCGCGGCAAGCCGCAGAAAGTTGTTGATGATGCCATTGCAGATGTTTTAGCGCCAATCGTCTATGAGCAACGTGAAGTGACTGACGAAGACATCATTAATTGGATGATGATTCCGTTATGCATGGAAACTGTACGTTGTCTTGAGGACGGTATTGTTGAAACTGCTGCTGAAGCCGACATGGGCTTAATTTACGGTATTGGCTTCCCGCCATTCCGTGGTGGCGCATTACGTTACATCGATAGTATAGGTGTCGCAGAGTTTGTTGCTTTAGCTGACAAATATGCTGACTTGGGTGCTCTGTATCACCCGACCGAGAAACTGCGTGAAATGGCCAAAAATGGTCAGACATTTTTCGGGTAATCGCGGACAGATTAGAGCGGGAGTAAAGAAATGAGCTTGAATCCAAGAGATGCAGTGATTGTCGACTTCGGACGTACCCCAATGGGACGTTCTAAAGGTGGCATGCACCGCAATACACGTGCTGAGAATATGTCAGCACAATTGATCACTGGTTTACTCAATCGTAATGAGAAGGTGAATCCAGCTGAAGTTGAAGATGTGATTTGGGGTTGTGTGAACCAAACCCTGGAGCAGGGCTGGAACATTGCTCGGATGGCATCTTTAATGACTGATATTCCACACACCAGTGCCGGGCAAACCATCAGCCGTTTGTGTGGTTCTTCCATGAGTGCATTGCATACTGCCGTACAAGCCATTCAAACCGGCAACGGTGATGTTTTTGTGGTGGGCGGTGTTGAGCACATGGGCCATGTGGGCATGATGCACGGTGTGGATCCAAACCCACACCTGTCGCTGTATGCAGCAAAAGCTTCTGGCATGATGGGGCTTACTGCCGAGATGCTCGGTAAAATGCATGGCATTAGCCGCGAACAGCAAGATGCATTCGGTGAGCGTTCGCACCGTTTAGCGCACAAAGCGACGGTTGAGGGTAACTTCAAAGACGAAATTATCCCCATGGAAGGTTACGATGCCGATGGCATGCTGAAAGTGTTTGATTATGATGAAACCATTCGTCCAGACACAACACTGGAGAGCCTTGCTGGATTACGTCCGGCCTTTGATCCAAAAAACGGTACTGTCACTGCGGGTACCTCATCGCAAATTACCGATGGCGCCTCCTGCATGATCGTGATGTCAGCCCAGCGCGCTAAAGATCTAGGCATTCAGCCTATGGCAGTGGTGCGTGCCATGGCAGTGGCTGGTGTTGATCCTGCGATCATGGGTTATGGTCCTGTGCCTGCCACTAAAAAGGCGCTTAAGCGTGCCGGTGTTAGCATGGATGACATTGACTTTGTTGAGCTTAACGAGGCCTTTGCTGCGCAAGCACTGCCTGTGTTAAAAGACCTTAAGCTGCTGGATAAAATGGAGCAGAAGGTTAACTTGCACGGCGGCGCGATTGCCTTGGGGCACCCATTCGGTTGCTCTGGCGCACGTATCTCAGGTACTTTGTTGAACGTCATGAAGCAAAATAACGGTACTTTAGGTGTGGCCACGATGTGCATTGGCTTAGGTCAAGGTATCACCACGGTATTTGAACGGGTGTAAAACTCGTTAAAATACTTAAGCCGAGGCCCAGTGCCTCGGCTTTTTTATTATGGAGCGGGTAATGGATATAGCAACCGGGATTTATCAGCATTATAAAGGCCAGCAGTACCGAGTGATCGGGCTTGCGCGGCACTCTGAAACTGAACAGGAGCTGGTGGTCTACCAAACACTCTATGGCAAGTACGATTTATGGGTGAGACCCTTGACAATGTTTCTTGAAACTGTCGAAGTTGCAGGTGTTACACAGCCGCGCTTTAAACTAGTAAAAGAAGAAAAAATACCACTTGCGCCAGTCTAAACCCGCAAACTAATTTGTGTAAAAACTTGACCTCAGTGGCTTTCAACCTATATATAGCCTCACAGCAGCGCACAAAATGATGTGCTTATATTTTTTAGGGCCTTGAGCGGCCTATCACTTTCTTAACGTCAGGAAAATTCTGAACAATGAGTAAATCGCTGGTTATCGTAGAGTCCCCTGCCAAGGCGAAAACAATCAACAGATACTTAGGTAATGAGTATGTGGTGAAGTCGAGCGTGGGCCATATTCGTGATTTACCGACCAGTGGCTCTGCTTCAGGAAAGCGTGGGAAAGCAGCAGACACCGCAGACCTGACGCCCAAGCAAAGAGCTATGCGTACCCTCGTCGGTCGTATGGGAATTGATCCTGAAGATGGCTGGAAGGCGCGTTACGAGATTTTGCCTGGCAAAGAGAAAGTTATTGAAGAGTTGCGTCGCTTGGCGAAAAATGCTGACACCATTTATCTGGCAACGGACTTGGACCGTGAGGGTGAAGCCATTGCCTGGCATTTACGTGAAGCCATCGGCGGTGATGACAGTCGTTTCAAGCGTGTGGTGTTTAATGAAATCACCAAAAAAGCCATCCAAGATGCCTTTGCTGAGCCGGGCCAGCTCGACCTAGATCAGGTCAATGCCCAGCAAGCACGGCGCTTTTTAGACCGGGTGGTGGGCTTTATGGTCTCACCCCTGCTGTGGAAGAAAATTGCCCGTGGTTTATCCGCAGGGCGGGTGCAATCGGTTGCCGTCAAGTTAGTGGTGGAGCGGGAAAAAGAAATTCGTGCTTTTATTCCGGAAGAATTTTGGCAGGTGCATGCTGATTTAAACAACGCAGAAAAAGTCAAAACCCGTTTTGAAGTACTGCGTGAGTCTGGCAAAACATTCCGGCCAGTGAATAAACAACAAACTGATGCGGCCTTGGCAGTGCTTGAAAAAGCTGCTTACACTGTTGTTAAGCGTGAAGACCGTCCCACCAGCAGTCGGCCCAGCGCACCCTACATCACCTCAACCTTGCAGCAAGCGGCCAGTACCCGGTTGGGCTTTGGGGTAAAGAAAACCATGATGATGGCCCAGCGTTTGTACGAAGCGGGTTACATCACCTATATGCGTACTGACTCCACCAATATTTCCGGTGATGCAATTGGTATGGTGCGCAGCTTTATTGAAAAAGAGTACGGCGCTAAATACCTGCCAGAGAAGCCGAATTTCTATAGCAGTAAGCAGGGCGCACAAGAGGCTCACGAGGCGATTCGTCCATCGGATGTTAAACTGCAAACCTCGCAGCTTAAAGGTATGGAGCGTGACGCTGAGCGTTTGTATGAGTTGATCTGGCGTCAATTTGTGGCCTGTCAGATGCCGCCTGCTGAGTACTTAGCCACCACCTTAACCGTTGAGGCTGAACAGTTTGAGTTGCGTGCCCGCGGTCGTATTCTCAAGTTTGATGGTTACACCCGTGCGCAGCCGCCCCAAGGTAAGGCAGCAGAAGATGCAGTGCTGCCAGAGCTGAATAAAGGTGATGTATTGCAGCTGGTTAAGCTGGATCCTTCCCAGCACTTTACTAAACCACCGGCACGTTACAGTGAAGCCAGCTTGGTAAGAGAGCTTGAGAAACAGGGCATCGGTCGTCCTTCAACCTATGCGGCAATTATCTCAACGATCCAAGACCGTGGTTATGTGACTTTGCAGAACCGCCGCTTTTATGCGGAAAAAATGGGTGATATTGTCACCGAGCGGTTAAATGAAAGTTTTGCCGATTTGATGGATTACAATTTCACCGCGCAAATGGAAGAGCGTCTCGATAATGTGGCGCACGGTAAATTGCAGTGGAAGCAGCTGTTGGATGAATTCTACCAAGACTTCCGAGAAAAACTGGATGCTGCCGATGCAGCAGAAGGTGGTATGCGGCAGAATACGGCCACCATGACCGACATTCCTTGCACCGAATGCGGACGCCCGATGATGATTCGCACCGCTTCAACAGGGGTGTTTTTAGGCTGTTCAGGTTATACCTTGCCACCTAAAGAGCGCTGCAGAACAACTATGAACCTGGTGCCAGGCAATGAAATTGCTGCTGATGACGAGGGTGAGTCCGAATCCTTGTTGTTGCGTCAGAAGCGCCGTTGTGCAAAATGCGATACGGCCATGGATGCTTATTTGCTGGATGAAAAACGTAAACTGCATGTGTGTGGTAATAACCCAGATTGCACAGGTTTTGAGGTTGAGGAAGGTCAGTTCCGCATTAAAGGTTATGAAGGCCCCACTTTAGAGTGTGATAAGTGTGGCCATGAAATGCAGCTCAAAACCGGCCGTTTCGGTAAGTACTTTGGCTGCACCAATACGGAGTGTAAAAACACCCGTAAGTTGTTGCGCAGCGGTGAGCCGGCGCCACCAAAAATGGACCCAGTGCCCATGCCAGAATTGCAATGTCAGAAAGTGGATGACACCTATGTATTGCGTGATGGTGCTGCTGGCATGTTCTTGGCGGCCAGCCAGTTTCCTAAAAAGCGTGAAACCCGTGCGCCTTTATTGATCGAGTTATTGCCCCATAAGGATGAGATTGACCCTAAGTACACTTATCTGATGAGTGCGCCGACCCATGATCCGGACGGTGTGCCCACCACTGTGCGCTACAGCCGCAAAAATAAAATCCAGTATGTGCAGTCTGAAATTGACGGCAAAGCCAGCGGCTGGAAAGCCCTGTACGATGGTAAAGAGTGGCAGGTTGAAGACAAGCGCAAGAAAAAGTAACGTTAAATGTGTAAAATTCAGTAACTGCAGGGTCGAGTTTCGGCCCTGCAGTTTTTTTATTTGATAATTAAGAGTTTTTTATGTCCAGTGCGTTTTTGGAAATTGTAGAGTTACCTGACGGTAAAATTATTTTACGTCGCTCTGAAGAGGAGGCGCCATTAGTGACGCTGAACTTTTCAAAAGAAGCCCGTGAGTTTTTAAAGGCTCGTTACATCGATGTGGCTAAAGAAATGTTTCATGCTGGAATTTTGGCCGCAGGCCATTTAGCTGTGGAAGAAGACATCTCAGATACCGATGACGATGATCCCACCGGGCACACCTTGCATTAATTGATCGGTATGACTGCTTTTCCATTACTGGGTGCCAGTAAAGTACGTTTGCCCCGTGAGCCTTATGCATTGTTAATTGATTTTCTGTCAGCACGTTTTGCAGCAGTGGGCTACCAAGTGTGGCGACAGCGCATGTTAGAGGGCAAAGTGCTGGATAGTGAACAGCGGTGTTTGTCGCCCAGTGCGCCTTATCAGGCGGGTGCCCTAGTGTATTATTTTCGTGAGGTGCCAGAGGAAACGCCAGTGCCTTTTCACGAACAGATTTTGCATCAAGATGAGCACCTGGTCGCAGTGGATAAACCGCACTTTTTGCCCACTTTACCGGCAGGGCGCTATGTGGAAGAAACCCTGTTGCGGCGTTTAATGCGCCGCTTGAATAATCCAGATATTGCGCCCATTCACCGTTTGGATCGGCTCACTGCTGGGGTTCTGTTATTTTCCCTCAAGCCCAGCAGTCGCGATGCTTACCAGCGTTTGTTCCGCGAGGGCAAGATGTTTAAGTGTTATGAGGCCTTGGCTCCAGCTTTGCAGAATCTGCACTGGCCGTATCGGCACCGCAGTCGTTTAGAACCAGCGCAGCAGTTTTTTAGAATGCAGGAAGTTGCGGGTCAAGCCAACAGCGATACAGTGATTGAGGTGCAAGAGCAGCATGGTGCAGTGTGGCGCTATCGCTTGTACCCAGTGACTGGACGCAAGCATCAACTGCGGGTGCATTTAGCTGCATTAGGTGCACCTATTATTAATGATCCGTGGTACCCGCAGTTGCGACATATTCCTGCACAAGCGGCCTATCAGCAGCCGCTCAAGCTATTGGCCAAGCAAATCAGTTTTGTGGATCCTTATAGCGGTGTTTTACGCAGTTTTAAGAGTCAAATAACCTTAGCTTTGTGAACGAAAGTAACAAGGGCTATGCAAAGTATGGCAAATCGCCTATAATATGCACCGGCCAGATCGGCCCCCGTTAAGGTTACTGCAATATCCCGAAGCACCGCTTCGACTGCTCGTCCCAAAGTGGACTATCCTAGACGTTTTATCTAATACAGCGTTCTCGCAAATACTCGCAAACAGGCTGCCAAGAGGGCGACCATTATGGTCTTTCATGGCGTGTGCAGCTTTTCATGGGTCTTTGCGAATGCACATGAGGCATACATGACCCAAGAAAACCAAGCAATTGGCAGCTTTGCTGCGCTCGATCTTCACCCATCGGTACTGGCAGCGATTACTGCAGTAGGCTACGAAGAGCCTTCACCAATTCAGCAGCAATCAATTCCCATTATTATGGCTGGCCACGATATGATCGGCCAAGCACAAACCGGAACCGGTAAAACAGCCGCTTTTGCGCTACCTATTTTATCCCGAATTGATCCAGCCCGCCGTGAGCCGCAGGTGTTGGTGTTGGCCCCAACCCGTGAGCTGGCTTTACAGGTGGCCACTTCTTTTGAGAGCTTCTCCAAGCAGCTAAGCGGTCTGTCTGTGGTGGCTATTTATGGCGGCGCACCTATGGGTCCGCAACTCAGAGCAATTCGTCAAGGGGCGCAAGTGATTGTAGCGACCCCTGGTCGTTTAGTGGATCACCTCAGTCGTAATGGCGGCATGCTGTCGACCATTGATTATTTAGTGCTCGATGAAGCCGATGAAATGCTCAAGCTCGGCTTTATGGATGACTTGGAAATTATTTTCAACGCCATGCCTGCTGAGCGGCAAACTGTGCTGTTTTCCGCCACTTTGCCAGCTTCCATCCGCGGCATTGCGGAAAAGTATTTGCGTCAACCTAAGCAAGTTAAAATTGCCAGCAAAACACAAACCGTGGCGCGTATTGATCAAGCCCATTTGATGGTGCATGCCGATCAAAAAGTTAATGCCGTGCTGCGCCTGCTCGAAGTTGAAGACTTTGATGCGATGATTGGCTTTGTGCGCACCCGTCAGGCCACTTTAGATATGGCCTCGGCGCTGGAAGCCAAAGGTTATAAGGTTGCTGCACTCAATGGTGACATTGCGCAAAATCAACGGGAACGGGTGATTGATTCACTAAAAGATGGTCGTTTAGACATTGTGATAGCTACTGATGTGGCAGCTCGAGGTTTAGATGTCCCCCGTATTACCCACGTGTTTAACATCGACATGCCGTACGACCCTGAGTCTTATGTGCACCGTATTGGTCGTACCGGACGTGCTGGCCGTGATGGTCGTGCACTCTTGCTAGTGACGCCCCGTGAACGTCGCATGTTGCATGTGATTGAGCGCGTGACTGGGCAAAAGGTTGCAGAAATCGCCTTGCCCGATGCGAAAACAATTTTAGAGGCGCGGGTGCGTCGCTTAACCCAAGACTTAGCAGCGCGTGTCAGCGATAAAGCACAGCACAATACTGACTTATTAGCTCAGTTGAGCACCGAGCTGGAATGCAGCATTGAAGACTTAGCCTTAGCACTGCTGGCCAAAACCACTGAAGGGCAAGCCTTTACTTTGGCGGGTGTTGAGCGTGAGCAGCCGGTGATCCCCATGCGTGGTGGCCGTCGTGAGCGAGGTGAACGCAGTGGTGGAGAACGTCGTGAGCGCCGTGAGCGTCGTGGTCCACTACCTGTAACAGAAGGGCGAGTGCGCTGCCGCACGGCATTGGGTGCGCGCGATGGTGTGGCTGCCCGTAACTTACTGGGTGCCATCTTAAATGAGGGTGGTTTGTCCCGTGATGCGATTGGTCGAATTCAGATTCGTGAGAGCTTTAGCTTGATTGAATTACCTGAAGATGGTCTAGATCGAATCCTTGGTAAATTAAAAGACACCCGTGTGGTGGGTAAGGCTTTAAGATTACGTCGCTATCGTGAAGATTAATCATTGAGTTTACGTCAGTTAAAACATGACTGATACTTTAAAAACCGATTCAGTCGCAAGGCTGCGTCGGTTTTTTTATGGTTGCAAGATAGGTCTATATCCAAGGACTAATTTTTATACAGGCGGCCCGGTTGGTTTTTGTAGACACTGAGCAATCTGTTTATACTGTTTTTTTGATCAGTGATGAGAGGAGCCTGAATGACTCTACAGATTGGTATTTTAGAAGCTGATGATTTGCACCCGGCATTAGAAGATGAATTTGTCAGCTATGGTCAAATGTTTAAGCAGCTGTTTACTGGGCAGGGTATTGATGTGGCTTGCCAGATTTTCAATGTGGTTGCAGGTCAGTACCCCGATAGCGGGCAGCACTTTGATGCGTACTTAGTCACCGGTAGCAAAGCTGATTCTTTTGCCAATGATCCTTGGATTGTCACCTTGCGCGAGTATTTAGCTGAGCGCTATGAAAAGGGTGATGTGTTGCTGGGGGTGTGTTTTGGCCACCAAATATTAGCTTTGGTACTGGGTGGCACTACCCAGCGCTCTGCTAAAGGTTGGGGGATTGGCATGCACCGTTACCGCTTAGCGCATAAGCCAGCATGGCTGACGCAAGCGGAAGATGAGTTTCAGTTGTTGATTAGCCACCGCGACCAAGTGACGGTTTTGCCGGAGCAGGCCACTTTATTAGCCAGTAGCGAGTTTTGTGAGAATGCAGGTTTTGTGGTGGGGCAGCAGGTGCTGTGCTTTCAAGGTCATCCGGAGTTTACCCATGAGTTTTCCCGTGGCTTATTGAGACTGCGTGAATCCATCTATTGTCCAGAACAGTTCCAGCAAGCCAAACAAAGCTTAGCTTGCGAACATGACGGTCAGTTGGTGGCGCAGTGGATGTTAAACTTTATGCAAACAGCGAAAACACAACGAGTAGCCACTGCTGAACAGCCTGCAATGGTGCATCGAGAGCCCCTATGTACAGCCTAGCCATTCAACAGTTAAGCCCGTATGCAGCGCCGTTAGTCGTTGCGAGCCTAGTGCTTGGCATGCTGGTGCAGCAATATAAACAGCGGCGGCATTTGCAGCAACAATTGACTGACAGTCAGGCAGCCTTAACCGCTGCGCAGACACAGCTGCATGAGCAAGAAATCGATTTGCAGGTATTGGCCAGTCAGCAAGATCAGTTGCATGGGCAGCTCCAGCAACGCACCGCTGAATATCAAGAACTGAAAGTTGAGTTGAGTGCTTTACATGAGCAGTTGAGGCAGGGACAGGGTATTAGTGATGCGGCGCGGGCAGCCTACCGCGAACTTAAAGAGCAACTGCAGCAGCGCGATGAAAAACTGGCAGAACAGCAAGCTGCTTTGTTTGAGTTGCAGCAGGCGCATCAACAATTGCAACAAGAACATGTGGCTTTAACGGGGCTCAGCGCACAAAAAGAGCAGCATTTATTGGAGCAGCAACAGCTTTTGCAAGACAGCCGCGCGCAGTTAAAACTTGAGTTTGAACAATTAGCCGCGCAGATTTTTGAAGCCCGTGGGCAGGCATTAACCCATAGCAGTCAGCAGTCCTTGCAGGCGTTATTAAAGCCTTTTCGTGAGCAAATTGAAGGTTTTCAGCGCAAGGTTGAAGATATTCACCATAAAGATGCCCAGCAGCAAGCGGCTTTACGCCAACAGTTGTTACATCTCAAGGAGCTGAATCAGCAAATCACCCAAGAAGCCCATGAGTTAAGTAACGCCTTGCGTGGGCAGAATAAGACGCAAGGCAATTGGGGTGAGTTGATTCTAGAAAATGTTTTAGAGCGGGCTGGTTTACAGGCCAATAAAGATTTTGCTTTAGAGGTGAGCTTTAACACTGATGAGGGGCGTAAGCGGCCCGATGCCATAGTTTACTTACCGCAAAATAAACATTTGGTGATTGACGCCAAGGTCTCCCTTAATGCGTATCTACGCTACGTCAATGCCGAAGACGACAGCAGCCGTGCGCAGGCATTACAAGCCCATGTGGCGGCATTTACTGCGCGGGTCAATGAGTTGGCAGAACGTGATTATGCTGCACTACCGGGCTTAAATACACCGGATATGGTGTTTATGTTTGTTCCTGTGGAGTCGGCCTTTGCCGATGCGGTGCGTGCCGATGATAGCCTTTTGCAGCGTGCCATTGAGCAAAATATTTTAATTGCCACGCCCAGTACTTTGTTGGCCAGTTTAACCATTGTTCGTCAGTTGTGGCGCTTTGAAGAGCAAAGCCGCGGCACCGCAGAACTCGCTGAGCGGGCCAGCAAGGTTTACGATAAGCTGCGTATCTTTTTAGGTAGCATGGACAGCATCGGGCACAGCTTAGATAGGGCGCAAGACAGTTACCGCAAAGCTTGCGACCAGCTGGTCAATGGTCGCGGCAATTTGGTTAAGCAGGCCAGTGACTTTAAGCAGCTGGGGGTGGCTGTCAAAACAGAGATTGATGAACGCTGGCAGGAGCGTGCCCGCTTAGAGCTCAATCATGCGGAAGAGGCCAAGTTAGCTTTTAAGGATGCCAAGTAATTTTTTAACAGCCTGCACCGATGCTTGTTTGTGTTGCAGCTCCAGTTCGGCAAATAAACGTTGGTGCGGCTGTTTTTCTGCGCTGCTTAAATTGCGCCATGCTTCGTGACTGGGAATATGCGCAGTGGCGGTATAAACGCTGTGCAGCACCTGATAGTCAGGTTGCATACCCAATTCTGCATCGTAGTGATCGAGCAAGACTTTAATGCGAATACAGCCTTCCGCCCAAGGCATTTGCTCAGTTAAAAAACTGTCACTTAAAATCACTAAATCATCTTTTAATTGCTTTTTCTGGGTGGCCAGTTGCTGTTGGCGCTGTTGCTCAGTTTTCCACACTCGGTGCCATAAGATGATGGAGTACACAGCCAGTGCCAGAATAAAAATAGAACCGGCAATCATGGTAAATATCAGCATATTAGGCACCGTGACATTTTTTAAACTTTTTCTGACTGCCACATGGGCAAGGGTCATTACGGCCAATGTCTTTTAAAGGGTTACGGACAGGCTCGGTTGGGCCGTGATTGCAATGGGGACCATGCACATGAGGGGTGTGCCCGTGTTCATGGTGGTTATGTTGGCAGGTCTGAGTGTCTTGGCTAGCGTTCATTGTGGTTACTCACGAATATAATCGCCAGGAATGATATCACCGTGGCGTAGGATTTTGATTTTTTTACCAAACATGCGACCGGTTCGAACATCCGCATGTAAAGTGTAGTGAATGGCTTGCTCCGGTTTTTCGAGCATCCGCACAATCACTTTCATGTGCCGCCAAAGGTTGGTGTGCACAGGGATTTTAAAATAGGCATGACCGTTGGCTGGTACTGTCAGCCATTGATGATTGCTGCCGTTAGCCAGTGGCGTGTCATTTAATAACACCTGATAATTGATGCTGCGTACCGGTAAACTTTTTGAGTTGGGATTATCCACACGAAAATGCAAAATAAATTGTTGTTCCAGTAACCGTGCGCGAACCAGTTCAACGTCGACCAATTGCAGATCAGGTTTTTTAAAACCGCTACTGATTCCACTAGAGCAGCTAGCAAGCAGGCCCAAGAGGCTGAGCAAAATTAAATATGCTGATGTTTTTCTTATAGTTGCCAAATAGCTCATTGATTAACTCCAAATCCCACGGCAGTGTAGCAAGCATAGATGTGTGGCGCTCAGTAAAATAGCGCCGGCCCACTTGTATAACATATATTATTTGCTAAGCGCTGCGCAGACATCATAAAGAGGTTAACTATGCAAGAGTATGAGATTGCTTTTTCCGGTCAAATTGCAGCAGGGGCAGAGCTTAGTCAAGTTAAAGCTGCCATTGCGCGCTTGTTTAAAGCAGATGATGCTTTATTAGCCCGTTTGTTTTCTGGGCGCCGGGTCATCATTAAGCAAGCGGTGGATGCGGATACGGCCAATACCTATCAAGTGGCTTTTCAACGGGCCGGTGCGCTGTTAGAAGTGCGCCCCCTGCATGAGGGCGCAGTGGAAGAAATCAGTCTAGGCTTGCCAGAGGAACAGGGCAGGCCCGCTGCAGGCCCCGCCGAACCCACTGCAGTAGACACCCCGCGCAGCATGTTACAAGTGGCTCCCCGGGACGAATACATGGCGGCATTCAGTGATGTGCAAGCCCCAGATTTTGGCGTGGCACCTTTAGGTGCAGACTTGCAACCCAAGCGCACAGCGGCAGCAGCGCCTGAGTTGGATTTATCTGCCCTCAGTTTGGCCCCAGTGGGCAGTGACTTAGGTCAGCTGGCGAAGGACGATGCAATTGAGGTGCCGGATATCTCACATATTAAATTGCAAGATGAGTGAACTGTGTGCAGTACACGGGCAGCTGCTAGGCTTAATCATAACGAATCCATAGGCATCAAAGGTATAAGCAGGCTATTATACGTTTTTATCTGAATACTGAACAAACGTACAGCTCAACAAAGTGGATGCAGCATGCTCAGCGATGAATTAAAAAACACCATTCAAAGCGCCTACACGCGCTTTTTGGACAGCAAGGACCTCAAAGCACGCTATGGACAGCGCTTAATGATTGCTGAAGTAGCGAAAACCCTAGGCAGCATTGCAGTTGATGAAGAAGGTAAACGCAGCGCTGATCCGGCGGTGGTGGCCATTGAAGCCGGTACTGGAACAGGTAAAACAGTGGCCTACAGTCTGGCGGCTATTCCCGTGGCAAAGGCTGCAGGTAAGCGCTTGGTGATCGCCACAGCCACTGTGGCGTTGCAAGAACAAATTGTTGATAAAGACCTGCCCGATATCATTAAAAACAGCGGCTTAACTTTTAGCTATGCACTGGCCAAAGGCCGGGGGCGCTATTTGTGTTTGTCCAAGCTGGATGCCCTTTCACAGCAAGGTGAAGCTGAGCAAGCCACCGCGCAGTTATTTGCTGAAGAAGGCTTCCATATTGAGGTGGATAGCGACAGTGAAAAACTCTTTGCTGAAATGATTGAGCGGCTGGCCACTAACCGCTGGAACGGTGATCGGGATAACTGGCCACAGGTCATTGAAGATGTCACTTGGTCGCGGGTGACCACTGATCATACTCAGTGCACCGGACGCCACTGTGCCAACTTCCAGCAATGCGTTTTTTATAAAGCGCGGGAAGGCATGACTAAAGTGGATGTGATTGTGACCAACCACGACATGGTGCTGGCTGATTTGGCATTGGGCGGCGGCGCAGTTTTACCCGACCCACGGGAAACCATCTATGTGTTTGATGAGGGGCATCACTTGCCCGATAAAGCCATAGGCCACTTTGCCCACTTTACCCGTTTGCGCTCCACCGCCGACTGGCTCAATCAGGTGGATAAAAACCTCACCCGCTTGTCAGCGCAAAACCCATTGCCCGGCGACCTCGGACGCTTGTTAGAGGCTGTGCCAGAGCTGGCGCGCAGTTTGCGGAGCCATATGCAGTTTATGTTCACCTTCTGCGAGCAATTGGCAGAATTTCGTCCCAATCAAGATCCGGATAGTTATGAAAAACCCCGCTATCGCTTTCAAGCCGGGGTGGTACCCGATGAGTTGAGAGAGCTGGGTATTGAGCTTAAAAAAGAATTCGCCAAGCTCAATGATATTTTCACTCGGGTCACTGAACTGCTTAAAAAAGCCATGGATGATGAACCCGGCTTAGGGGTGGCCAGTCATCAGGCCGAAGAGTGGTACCCGTTATTTGCCAGTCTGCAGGCCCGTGCCGACAATAATCAAGAGTTGTGGACGGCCTTTACCGTTGAAGACCCTGAACAAAGCCCACCCATGGCGCGTTGGTTATCGTTGGCCGATGGCGGTGCCAGCTTTGATATTGAAGTCAATGCCAGCCCTATTTTGGCGGCTGAAACTTTACGTAAAAACCTGTGGAATGTGGCGCACGGTGCCCTAGTGACATCAGCGACGTTAACCGCCTTGGGTACTTTTGATCGCTTTAATATGCGCGCTGGCTTGCCATTTCATGCTAAAAAAACTGCTGTACCCAGCCCTTTTAAGTATGCCGAAGCGGGGGTGCTTAGTGTGCCCAACTTGGGCGCTGATCCCCGCGATTCAGATGCCCACACTCAAGCGATAGTCCGTGAGTTACCGACTATTTTAGCAAGCGCGCAAGGCAGTTTAGTTTTATTTTCTTCACGGCGACAAATGCTTGATGTGTTCAGTGGACTGGACCCAGAGTGGCGCAAAAGAGTATTGCTGCAAGGTGATTTATCGAGGCAAGAAACCTTAGCTAAGCACAGGTCGCGCATTGATCAAGACAAAGTGAGCGTCTTATTTGGTTTGGCCAGTTTTGCTGAAGGTATCGATTTGCCTGGAGCCTATTGCGAGCATGTGGTTATTGCGCGCATCCCTTTTGCAGTGCCAGACGATCCGGTGGAGGCAGCTTTATCCGAATGGATTGAAGCCCGGGGTGGCAATCCATTTATGGAAATCACGGTTCCCGATGCGTCATTGCGTTTAGTGCAGGCCTGTGGCCGTTTGTTGCGCAATGAGCAGGATAAGGGCAGCGTCACAGTGTTGGATCGTCGCTTGGTGACTCAGCGTTATGGCAAAGCAATCTTAAATTCATTGCCGCCCTTTACTCGAAATATTGAATGGTGATGGTCAGCGTTTAGAGAGGTCAAGCATGCATTTAGAAGGTGTCAGTGATCGCGCATTTGCTAGTGTGTTGGATGAGTTTGAACAGATTTTAGCCGAGCCCGAACAACGCGGCGCGGCTTTATGTGTGCAGGTGTGTGGTGAAACCGTGCTGGATGTGTGGGGTGGGGTGCTGGATCGTCATGGCGAGCAGTTGTGGCAGCAAGGTACCCTGCTGAATATTTTTTCCAGCGGTAAACCCTTGGCGGCAGTGTTGTTATTGCAACTGGTCAGCGAAGGGCGTGTGCAGCTGGATGTGCCAATTGCTGAATATTGGCCTGAATTTGCCACGCAAGGTAAACAGCAGATCACTTTGCGGCATGTGTTGAGTCATCAAGCTGGGCTGCCAGCCATTGCTGAGCCTGTCGCTGCTGAAGCACTATTTGATTGGTCGAGCATGGTCAGTGCCGTGCAGCGCACCCCAGTTTGGTGGGAGCCGGGCACTGCCCATGGTTATGCGCCCATGACTTACGGCTGGCTGGTGGGGGAGTTGATCCGTCGTGTGGAAGGCTGCGAGCCCGGTGAAGCCCTCGCTAAACGGATCAGTGAACCCTTGCAGTTGGAGTTGTTTTTAGGCTTAACCGATCAGCAGTTGCCATTGGTGGGGGATGTGATGCGCATGAAAGGCGCTGAGGTTGATCCAGCAGCTCTGCGTTTGATGCAAGCCATTGGTCGTGATCCCCAAGGTATGGCCGCGAAGGCCTTTGCTAATCCGCCCTCGATGATGACCAGTACCAATAAGCCCGAATGGCGCCGTATGCAGCAGCCCGCTGCCAATGCCCATGCCACCGCGCGGGGGCTGGCTGGTTTTTATACCGCTGTATTGCAAGGTCAGCTGCTGGACACAGAGATGCTCAGGGCGATGCTGGCCGAGCACAGTTATGGTGAAGACTTAACCTTGCAGGCGAAAACCCGCTTTGGCTTAGGTTGCATGCTAGAGCAGCCTGATTACTTACTCGGCAGCTATGCTTTAGGGCCTGATGCGTTCGGACACCCGGGCGCAGGCGGCACGCTAGGTTGTGCTGACCCAGAGCGTGAAGTGAGTGTGGCGTTTATTACCAACAGTCTTGGCAACAGCATTATGATGGATCCCCGAGTGCAGAAAATAAATACTGCGCTGAAGAAATGCTTATAAGGGGTTGTTAAATAGGGCAGTGAAAGTAATTGCATTTTGCTTATGGGTTTAAGCAAAGGAGGGCCATCGAGCGTTGCTGATACAGATTGTCGAGCGGCGCACTTTAAACCGCTGCCTGCAATGCAAAGTTGCTGGCAGCGGTGTTGTTAGGCTGTTTACTGCTGAGCTTGCTGGCAGGCCTGCAAGGTGTTTTCTAGCAGGCTGGCGCGGGTCAGTGGGCCAACTCCACCGGGCACTGGGGTAATCCAAGCAGCGCGCTCTAGGGCTGCATCGAAACCGACATCACCGACCAGCTTGCCGTCGTCCTGACGGTTCATTCCCACATCAATCACAATAGCGCCAGGCTTAATCCACTCGCCTTTAACCAAGTCAGGAATACCTACTGCAACCACCACAAGGTCCGCGCGGCGTACATGGCTTTCTAAATCAGTGGTAAAGCGGTGGGCAATGGTTGTGGTGCAACCGGCCAATAATAGTTCCAGCGCCATAGGGCGGCCAACTATATTAGAGGCACCGACCACCAGTGCATTTAAACCGTGCAAATCCACGCCGGTGTGTTCCAACAAGGTCATGATGCCTTTGGGCGTGCAAGAGCGCAGTAGTGGCATACGCTGCGCAAGGCGGCCTACATTATAGGGGTGGAAGCCATCAACGTCTTTATAAGGGCTGATGCGCTCAAGGAGCATAGAGGCATCTAAATGCTCAGGCAGCGGCAGTTGCACCAGAATACCGTCCACTGTTTCGTCATTATTGAGCTGGTCGATTAAGTCGAGCAGCTCGTTTTGCGTGGTGCTGGCGGGCAGGTCGTAGGCTTGTGAGTGAAAGCCCACTTGTTCACAGTCTTTGCGCTTGTGTGCCACATAAACTTCAGAGGCAGGATCGTCGCCGACTAAAATTACTGCTAAGCCGGGTACCCGTAAACCTTGCTGAATACGATTTTGTACCTGTTGCGCGATACCCTGTCGAATCTCTGCGGCGATGGTTTTGCCGTCAATCAGTTGTGCTGTCATGAGCCAATGAGCCCTACTAGTGTCAGTTAAAAAAGAGGTGGGCTATTCTCGCATGCTCGCTCGCTGGGGGCAAAGGCGCAAAAGCCGTATTTTAGGCTTTCTAGCTATGTAATTGATTCTTTTGCAAAAAAGAGTTGACTCGGGTCAGTGAACTCTATAACATGCGCTCCGCTTACCCAGTACAGCCTGAAGCTGGTTACGAAAGCTGAACGAGTTGTCTTCGAGCAGCAATCGAGGCTTGAGTCAGTAGCTCTAAGGAGTTCTGATTAGCAAGCGCCCGTAGCTCAGTTGGATAGAGCACCCGCCTTCTAAGCGGGTGGTCGCAGGTTCGAATCCTGCCGGGCGCGCCATTAGGGCAAATGAGGTAAGTGTGTTATAGTAACGCGCAATCGCAATATGGTGGGCGTAGCTCAGTTGGTAGAGCACAGGATTGTGACTCCTGTTGTCGTGGGTTCGATCCCCATCGTCCACCCCATATTTGGAAAACATAAGGCTCATTAAAAGAGTCTTATGCGTGAGTAACAATGCGGACGTGGTGGAATTGGTAGACACACCAGATTTAGGTTCTGGCGCCGCGAGGTGTGAGAGTTCGAGTCTCTCTGTCCGCACCATCTAAAGGCTTAGCAACAGCCTAAAGAACGAAAGCCCCTTAATTGGGGCTTTTTTGTGCCTGGGTTTTGATAAGTCGACGTTTAGTTTGCTGATATGGGCTAGTGCCACGCTGAGCGCAGTGGCTGCGTTACCTGCATAAGGTAAACCTTTTCTACACAGCTTAATCATTTCATTAAACTTTGGTGTCTAGTTTAGGCTGTGCTGATTTTACTGGGGAGGGCATTACTGTATTATGCAGCCTATTGAAATTCCTCGCCCATGCTTATAAAAACAGGAGAAATATCATGGAAGCGTCGCAAGTTGTGCGTGTTGCCGTTGGCGTGTTTATTATTTTATCGGTCGCCTTTGGTGCGCCGGCCAGTCCGTTTTTTGTCAGTCAGTGGTGGCTGCTGTTCACCTTATTAGTGGGTGCAAACTCTTTACAAAGCGGGCTCAGTCAGCGTTGCTTAGTGGAAAAAGCATTGTGTAAGTTTGCCCCTAAGGCAGATGATTAGGCGCCC
>Ga0079226_10001395_pt1 | contig 18537 bp, 15 predicted proteins | sample Poulit2014_FD_76345 | JGI IMG/M metagenome (GOLD analysis project Ga0079226, IMG submission 76345) | Agricultural soil microbial communities from Georgia to study Nitrogen management - Poultry litter 2014 | ecosystem: Environmental > Terrestrial > Soil > Agricultural land | place: USA: Georgia... | reverse complement strand
GTTGCCTTGGTTAGTTCAAGTCCAGTACTATGTTTGTCTTTGGCGTGGACCACATGAGCATCCTGAACGTTCTTTGATAATTGTCGCAAAGAAGTTAACTGAACTGGCTGATAAATCTCAGTTAATTTCTCATAGAATTTTTGAGCATCCTTTGACTGAGCGTTCCAGTCGCCCTTGGTATGAAGCGCCACAACGATTACTCGCCGACCAGCAAATGTTCCTGTTGAAATTATACATTTACCAGCCGTATCAGTATTTCCCGTCTTTAACCCATCAATCGTACCGTTTTTGGGAGCAAAACCATTTTCCGGTAATAACGAATTGATGTTGATCATTTGGTATTCCTGGTTTGCACTAACCCGGAAATTAGCCATCTTAGTCTTGGTAATTTTGAGCGAATCAGGATATGTCTCAATTAAGTACTTTGAAATAAGTGCCATGTCTTTAGCCGAGAACTGATTTTCGGCCGTCTTTTTGACCCCTTTAAGGCTATTTTTTCCTAAATCACCGTTTGCTAGGCCAATCATATTATAAATTTTAGCGTCGGTAACGCCCGCTTTTTTCGCGACTGCTTGCATTTTCTTGTTAAAGGCTGCGGTACTCCCCGCATCTGCCAAGGCAAGGGCTTCTGCACTACCGTCAGCTGATACAATCATCATTGATTCTGTAAGCTGACGAATAGTGTAACTCTCCCCCGCATTTAGTGGGACATTGGAAAAATGCCAATCATTCGCAACCTTAGCAACTGCTGGCGTAATCTTAACTTTTTGGTTCCAACTCAAATGATGGTTTTTAACATCTTGTTCAATTACAGCTAGTGTTAATACCTTAGTCAAGGATGCAACTGGGTAAGTTTTATTAGCATTCTTCTGGTATAAAACTTGGCCTGTTTCAGCATCAATTGCGTAAGCAGCCCGCGCATTTAAATTTAACTTTGTTGTATCCGCTGAGGCTGAATTAGCAAACCCCAGACTAACTACATTTACCGTTAAAATAGTAACTAAAAAAGCAATTAATGCCCTTTTTAACTTTTTCATCAAACTATTGTTATCCCTCTCTCAAAAATATCAAACTCAATAATATCGCATTCAGATGTTAAGAGGATGACTTTTTAATAACTTTTATGAAACATTTTCCGAGTTATTAAAATTCTCCTAATAATTAGGTGAATTTTCCTCCTTTTTCACTCAATTACTGGTATGATTGTCTAATGTTATCAAATTAAAGGAGAGTTTTCACTATGGGTGCATCTCGTCGTCGGTTAAACCGTCGTAAAGTTGTCTTGTTTATTCTTATTATTCTTGCAGCGTTCTGGGGAATTCACCATTTTACCGCAACGAGTCCCCGCTTAAAATCAGCTTGGAATAAGATCATTTTCACCTCAAACAATAACGTTGCCATTGCCGTCTATTCACCAAAAACTCACCGCACATACTCTTCATCCAACGTCCCAAACCATAAATTTCATATGGCAAGTACGGTCAAAGTTAGTGTTCTTGCCGGTCTCCTGGTTAAGCAAGATGGTGTCTTATCCTCACACCAGCGTTCACTAGCTAAACAAATGATTGAAGCAAGTGACAATAACTCAACCAGTGAATTATTCGATGATCTTGGCGGACAGCAAGGACTTCAATCCACGTTTAATCAATTTGGGATGAAGGATTCAACAGCGGATTCATCTTGGGGATTAAGTACCACGACGGCTAAGGATCAAATTAAGCTTCTGAATAATATTTTCTACAAGTCAAATCTTTTATCCGCAGATTCTCAACAATACATTAGCAGTCTAATGAGTAATGTTGAAAGCGATCAAATCTGGGGTGTCTCAGCATCAAGCGATAACTTCGCCTTAAAGAACGGTTGGCTCGAAAATGGTAATGAAAAATGGATCATTAACAGTATCGGCTATGTTAAAAACAGTAACGGGACCTCCTATACCATCGCCATGTACAGTGATAAAAACCAGTCAATGCAGACCGGAGAAGAGGTTCTCAACCAGCTTGCCCGTGTCACAAAACCAATTTTAAACTAAACAACGAAAATAACCTCCCATTTTCGGTATACCGAAAGTGAGAGGCTATTTTATTCCAATTAAATTTCACCACTTATCTGGCGTTGCAACATAATCACCGATTCCATCAGGATTACCATTCCACTGGAAATCATGATACCAAAGTGAATGCTTTTCTTGATCTAATTCATCAATTTCTTTCATCTCATCAGCAGAAAGCTCGAAATCAAAGATCTCCATATTCTCTTTCATCCGTTGCTCATGGATCGTCTTTGCTAGCTCGATCATTCCATGCTGCAATCCCCACCGAAGTTCAACTTGAGCTGCACTCTTATTATGTGCTTCAGCAATCTTGTTAACAACCGGGTCCTTTAATAACGTCCCGCTTCCTAGTGGTGACCAAGCTTCAAGTTTTATACCATGTGAACGGTCAAAATCTACAATTTTCTGTTGATGGATATGTGGGTTGAACTCAATCTGGTTTACCGCCGGAATTATCGTCCCATGATCCATTAAGTCAGTCAGCCTTTCGTTATTAAAATTGGAAACACCAATTGCCCGTGCTTGACCATCTTTTAAAATTGCTTCCATTGCTCGCCAGGTTTCGTTATATTTTCCATCTACTGGCCAGTGCTCTAATAAAAGATCCACGTGATCAGTTTGCAAAGCCTTTAACTGCCCTTCAAAGGCTTGCCGAACATGATCATAGTCTCCCTGATCGCCGTTAAAAATCTTAGTAGTTAGGAAAATATCATCACGATTAATACCATCCTCTTTAATGGCAGCTTGAATTCCTTTACCAACACCTGCTTCATTTCCGTACTGTTTAGCTGTATCAATTAGAACATAACCGTTTCGTAAGGCAGCATGAACAGCATTTGCCGCATCCTCAATTGTGGACTTCCAAACTCCCAGTCCTAATTGAGGAATCTTTACTCCATTATTCAGTTCGATTTGTGGTTGCATATTTCGGTTCATATATTACCCACCTCCATAATCTGTATTAACCCTTTTACTATTAGAATGCAAAAAAGTTAACTACTAATAGATAGCCACCACATTGAATAACCAGTAAAGACAGATCTATAATGAGGTTAAATTTTTGGCTTAGTAACAAGCTAATCTCAGAAAATTTAAGTCAGTATTCTCTAATTTCTTAATTGGAAGTGTCAAAATGGAAATTCAATCAAACATGTTAGCCCTTGCTGATGGTAATCAAATGCCACAAGAAGGATTTGGCCTTTATAAAGTTGATGACCAAGAAACAATGAATCACGCTATTAAGGCTGCCTATGAGGATGGTTACCGTCTTTTTGATACAGCTCAACTCTACGATAATGAGGCAGAAGTTGGTCAGGCATTTAAAGATTTAAATATTTCCCGGGAAAATATTTTTGTCACCACCAAGGTTTCTGAAGCTAACCAAGGATACCAAAGTGCAATCGATTCTGTAAAAGAATCCTTGAAGAAGCTTCAAATGGACTATGTTGACCTATTACTCGTTCACTGGCCTATCCAGCGAGCATTTTTTGATACTTGGCGCGCGTTTGAAGAACTAAAAAAGGAAGGACTTACTAAATCAATTGGTGTTAGCAACTTCCAAATTATTCACCTTCAATATTTAGCAACCAAGGCTAATGAAATGCCAGTCGTTAATCAAGTTGAACTTCATCCACGCTTAACCCAAAAGCCACTGCTTAAATATGACGAAGAACATCAAATTGTTACCCAGGCATGGAGTCCGCTTGGTCGTGGAGCAGTCCTCAATATTCCTGAATTAAAGGAAATTGCTGAAAAACACGGTAAGTCAACTGCTCAGATTATTTTACGTTGGCACTTGCAAAACGGGGTTTCATTTATTCCAAAGTCCGTTCACTCCGAGCGGATTCAGCAAAATGCGGATATTTATGATTTTAGCCTATCAACTGAGGAAATGAAGAAGATCGATGACCTTAATCAATACGCTCGAACCGGCCGAGAACCCGAATTGACTTACGAATATAATCATCAATATTAGCAGAAGCTGAGAATCAAGCTTTTTAAGAGTCCGTATGGCTAGTCGAGAACGGAGGTTGGTTTGATTAGAACCGTTCTCCGTTCGTAACTAGACACTAGGGCTCTGCTTGATTCCCGCGATTAGACTCGGTAATTCCGGAAATTACTGGTAATAGTAAGGGCTTGAGAAAAAACAAAATGTTTTTTCTCAAGCCCCTTTATTGATCATCAAATCAACCCTCCAGCAACCTTATCTGCTAATGCCGGATAAATTGCGATGATTGCTTGTCGGTATTCTTCGCCAGTAATCCTTAATCCAATTACTGGTAAGAAGTTATTAACATCATCGGCCGCATTGTCACCAACAGCACTTACACCAACCAAGGCGTCTCCCTCAAAAATTAGTGTTAGCTTTCCGGTTTGATCATTTTGGCCAGCTGCAAGACTAGAATACTTGAGGTTAAGGGTCTTTGTCTGGTATTGACTATTCCCCCTTGCAACTTCTTCATTCACACCGGCTTCGGCAATCTCTGGGAATGTAAACGCAGCGGTTCCAATCGTTGGGTACTTAATTGCTGCCGTTGTCTTTCCTTCTAAGTAGTCAAAGAGATATTCTCCTTCAAATTCAGCAACTGGTGTCAGCTTAGGTTGCGGTCGACTGATAACATCACCAATTGCGTACACGTTTGGATTGCTTGTCTGTAGGTGTTCATTAACAATGATTCCGCCCCGAGCACTATTAACGTTAGCCACTGCTAATGCTAGCCGATCAATGTTAGGTTGGCGACCACTTGTATCGACTACATAATCAGTTGGGATCTCTCCTTGATCGGTCTGTACAATAAATCCTTCATCTTGCTGCCGAACACCCTGAACACTAGTATTCATTAAGAATTCAATCCCCCGCTTTTCCATTGCTTCCGTAACCACTTGAACCTTTGATGCAGGAAAAGCTTTTAACGGCCGGGCAGAATGATCAATGATCGTAATTGAAGCCCCTGCAGCACCCAGTACAGTTGCTAATTCCATGGCTACATAACCGCCACCAATAAAGGTAACGTGTTGTGGTAAGTGAGGAAGTGATAGCACATCCCTGCTAGTATGCGTAAACTGTTCACCAGGAATTGCTAACCGATGAGAACGCTGCCCCGTAGCAATCACAATCTGATTACTTTGGTACTGATGACCATTAACTTCAATCGTATTGTCATCCACAAAATGAGCATATCCTGATTCAACGTCATGACTCTTTGCAATGATTGATTTGGTTTCTTCCGGCCATGAATTAAAACGATTTAGCTTAGTAGCCATCAATTCTCGCCAATCAATTGATGCTGCTTGTTTGATCCCTCGACCTTGGAGTTGTTGACTTTGCAGAACTACTCTGGTTGCACCTTCAAGAAAAATTTTCGGTTCACAGCCATAGTTCGGACAGGTCCCACCAAACTCATCCCCATCAACTACCAAAACCTTGCGGGAAGTTTTGGCTAATAAGTTAGATAGTTTATAAGCCGCTGGGCCAGAGCCAATTAAAATATAATCATACTTCTTCATTTTTTGCCCTCCATTCTCTTGGTTTCACGATAACATAAGCCAGCCTTAAAAAATATTTTTCTGCTTATTCACCTTTTCACTTTCATTATTCATTCGTTCCTTTTCGCATTCCTACAAGCTTTCATTTTTATTTTCATAATATGCCAATTTAATAGCAATGAAAATGATTACATTTTTATTTGATAAACGTTTGACATTTAAAAATGATCATTGTATATTATTCACACAAGCTAAATGATAAGCGTTTATCAAATTAATAATTTGGAGAGTAATTTGAACTATGAATAACAAGAATTCAATGGTTACCAAACTCGCTTTCTTATCTGTTTCCTTCATGGTTACTAGTGCGTATGCCATTCAAGGTTCACTACCACAATTAAAGGCTGCATTAGGAATCAGTCAACCACAATCGGAGTACCTGGTTACTACTCCTTCATTTGCGGTAATGATCTTCGTTGTCCTCTCACCATTACTTCAAGAATGGTTCAATATTTCTGACAAGAAGATTATTATGGCTGGTGTTACCATCGTTGGTCTTGCCGGGTTGGTTCCAATGTTTATTAGTAACTACACTGTTATCTTGATTTCCCGACTAATTCTGGGTGCTGGTTATGGGTTATACAACTCCCAAGCGATTTCCTTGATTTCAGTTTGGTACCAAGGCGAGACCCGAGCTCAAATGCTTGGTTGGCGTGCGGCTGCCGAACAGATTGGTCAAGCATGTACCCTCGCAGTTGCTGGTCTTTTACTTAATTACGCAGGCTGGCATGCTTCATTCCTTGTTTATGCCTTTGCATTCGTTGTTCTCTTCTTCTTCGCAATGCGGGTTCCTGATGACAGCAAGGCTCAGGATGATAGCGTTGCTGAAGACGACCTCGCTGAGGAATTAACTAACGAAAAGCCACAAGAAATCACTAAGATTAGTCCCGTGGTTTACCTTCTTGTCTTGTTTGCATTTCTGCTGGTTGTTGACTATGTTGGGATGGAAAACCGGTTCCCTGGATTATCCGTTGCCATCAATGGTGAACAATACACTGGTTCATCAATGTTCCTTTCTTTAATGCTGATTGGAGCAACTCTTGGTGGAATCTGCTATGGGCCAATTAACAAACGGCTTGGCTTTGGAACTGTCTACCTTGGCCTCGGCTTAATGGCCCTTTCAAACTTCCTGTTTGGCTTTGCCGGTCATAACTTTGTTGTCATGGTCATCGGTTTACTATTAATCGGTTTCCCGCTTCAATTAGTTTCACCATTAATTTTCAACCTGCTTCCAGACTTGGCTCCTGCTAAGCGGCAACCATTAGTAACATCCCTTTGCTTAATCGGATTTAACTTTGGTTCATTTTTCTCACCAACCATCGGTCAATGGACAAACAACTTGCTTGGTCAACCATTAAGCGGTCTCGGCCTCGCAGCACCATTCCCGGTTTATGGTGTTGTCCTGATTCTAATTGGAATCATCATCTTCTTTGCAAGTCGTCATGCACAAAAAGCTTAATCAAAATTATTTAGGAGGATTTTAATTATGCCTATTCAAAACAAAGCAATGTTAATTACTTATTCTGACTCAATGGCTAAGAATATTAAGGAAACTCACGAAGTATTAAAAAACTACATTGGCGATGCTATTGGTGGTGTTCACTTGCTACCATTCTTCCCATCAACTGGTGACCGTGGTTTCGCTCCATACCGTTATGACGTTGTTGACTCCGCATTCGGTAACTGGGATGACGTTGAAGCATTAGGTGAAGATTACTACTTAATGTTCGATTTCATGATTAACCATATCTCCAAGAAGTCAGTAATGTACCAAGACTTCAAGAAGAACCATGATGATTCCAAGTACAACGACTTCTTTATTCGTTGGGAAAAGTTCTGGGAAGCTGCTGGTAAGGGTCGTCCTACTCAAGAAGACATTGACCTTATTTACAAGCGGAAAGATAAGGCCCCTGAACAAGAAATTGACTTTGATGATGGTTCTAAGGAACACCTTTGGAATACTTTCGGTGAAGAACAAATTGACATCAACGTTAAGAGCAAGGTTGCCCAAGAATTCTTCAAGCAAACCTTAACTGATATGGTTAAGCATGGTGCTGACTTAATCCGGTTGGATGCCTTTGCTTACGCTGTAAAGAAGGTTGACACTAACGACTTCTTTGTTGAACCAGAAATTTGGGACCTCTTAAATGAAGTCCGTGATATTCTTGCCCCTTACAAGGCTGACATCTTGCCAGAAATCCACGAACACTACACTATTCCAGAAAAGATTTCTGACCATGGTTACTTCGTTTACGACTTTGCTTTGCCAATGACCACTCTTTACACTCTCTACTCTGGTAAGACTAACCGCCTTGCTAAGTGGCTGAAAATGTCACCAATGAAGCAATTCACTACTCTTGATACTCACGACGGAATTGGTGTCGTTGATGCTAAGGACATCTTAACTGATGATGAAATTGAATATGCATCAAACGAATTATACAAGGTTGGTGCTAACGTTAAGCGGAAGTACTCAAGTGCTGAATACCACAACCTTGATATTTACCAAATCAACTCCACTTACTACTCAGCATTAGGTGACAACGATGACGCCTACCTCCTTTCCCGGGCAATCCAAGTCTTTGCTCCTGGTATCCCAATGATTTACTACGTTGGTTTGCTTGCCGGCTCAAACGACCTTGAATTACTCGAAAAGACTAAGGAAGGTCGAAACATCAACCGTCATTACTACACTAAGGATGAAGTTGCTAAGGAAGTTCAACGTCCAGTAGTTAAGAACCTCTTAGACTTGCTTTCATGGCGAAACAAGTTTGCTGCCTTCGACCTTGATGGTTCAATTGAAGTTGAAACGCCAAGCGAAACCACAATCAAGATTACGCGGAAGGATAAAGACGGCAAGAACGTTGCTGTTCTCGATGCTGATGCTGCCAACAAGACCTTTACAATCACTGCTAACGGTGAAAAGGTTATGGAACAAAAGTAATTTCATTAGGTTAACCGGACTGATAATAAACCCTTTCCAATTAACAAGGACGGTTAAATAAAATTACCAACATCCTAAACTTAATTAGGCCACTAATATTCCAAGATTTTGGATATTAGTAGCCTATTTTTTGTAATTTCGTTTATTGTAAGCGATTTTATGTTACGATCAGCATAGAGTTGTATTGTTAACTAGGTTTGTTACAGGAGGATGATTATAATGGCATTTCAAAATGTAACAATTGCTGGAACTGGTGTGCTTGGAAGCCAGATTGCTTATCAAACGGCATTAAATGGGTTCAACGTTACAGCATACGATCGCAATCCAGACACTGCTAAGAAGCGGGTTAGTGCGCTAAAGGCAAGTTACCAAAACGATTTGGGACTAAGTGATGATGAATTCAATGCTGGTCTTAGTCGGCTTAGCTTCACCGCTGACCTTGCCGAAGCAGTTAAAGATGCTGATTATGTAATTGAGGCCTTACCAGAAAATCTGGAAATTAAGGAAGAGTTCTACAAGCAATTATCAAAACTTGCCCCGGCAAAGACTATTTTTGCAAGTAACTCCTCAACCATGGTTCCCAGTCAGCTAGTTAAGTTTGTCGATCGGCCAGCAAAATATCTCCACATGCACTTTGCCAATAAGATTTGGAAATGCAATGTTGCCGAAATTATGGGGACGAATGAGACAGACCCTGCTGTTTTCCAAGAAGTAGTTGACTTTGCCCACGTAATTAAGATGGTTCCAATCCCGCTTCATAAAGAACAACCAGGATACGTCCTTAATTCACTCCTGATTCCATTTGTGATTAGCGCAATGGCTCTTTGGGTAAAAGGTGTTGCCGATCCACAGACGGTTGATAAGGACTGGATGATCTCTACCGGTTCACCTGTTGGCCCATTTATGATGCTCGATGACGTTGGCTTACGGACAGTTTGGAACATTGTCACTAACCTTTACGAATCTCGCCATCAAGAAATCTTAAAGGTGATTGCCGATCGGCTTAAGGAAATGATTGATGCTGGTCACGAAGGACTTGAATTAGGCCAAGGATTCTATCACTACCCTAACCCTGAATTTGCGGACCCAGATTTTCTTAAGAAGTAGAAGGGAGCACGTAATTATGTCATTTAAGAACATTACCGTTGCGGGTGCTGGTGTTTTAGGAAGCCAGATTGCCTACCAAATTGCGCTTAATGGATTTAATGTTACCGTTTATAACCACCACATTGATACTGCTGAAAAGCGAATTAATGCGTTAAAAGCGGATTATCAACGTGATCTCAACTTAACCGATCAAGAATTTCAAGCTGGGTTAGATAATATCACTACAATTACCACTGATCTTAAAGAAGCCGTTAAGGACGCCGATTACGTCATCGAAGCTCTCCCAGAGTCATTAGAACTTAAGGAAAAGTTTTACGCTGAACTTTCACAGGCCGCTCCTGCTAAAACGATCTTTGCAAGTAATTCTTCATCATTTATCCCCAGTCAACTGGTTAAGTTTGTTGATCGCCCGGCAAAGTTCCTCCACATGCACTTCGCTAATAAGATTTGGCGGTTTAACGTTGCTGAAATTATGGGAACTGAACAAACTGATCCAGCGGTTTACCAAGAGGTTGTTGACTTCGCTCGTGAAATTAAGATGGTACCAATTGAGGTTCATAAGGAACAACATGGCTATGTTCTTAACGCCGTCTTAATGCCTCTCCTTGCTTCTGCAATGCAATTATGGGCAAATAATGTTTCTGATCCGCAAACAATTGATAAGGACTGGATGATTTCTACTAATTCACCAATGGGTCCATTTATGATCTTGGACATGGTTGGTTTACGGACTCCTTACCAAATGGAGCTCAATGCTTACCAAACTACCAAAGATGAGATTCACCAAACAATTGCTCAAAAGTTAAAAGCAATGATTGATGCCGGACACGTTGGTCAAGAGTCAGGTCAAGGATTCTATCACTACCCTAACCCTGAATTTGAAGACCCAGATTTTCTAAAGAAATAAATTAATAGCTATGAAATAGCAAAAAAAGCTGGGAATCAAGCTTCTTGAGAGTCCGTATGGCTAGTCGAGAACGGAGGTTGGTTCGGTTAGAAACGTTCTCCGTTCGTAACTAGACATTAGGGCTCTGCTTGATTCGCGCGATTAGACTCGGTAAATTTAAAAATTATCGGTAATAGTTAGAGGCTGAGAAAAAACGTTTTGTTTTTTCTCAGCCTCTTTTAGTTTAAGTTTAATTTACTCTTCCCCAGACAATGCGCCAAGAAGAGCAATTGCTATCATGTACCAAGCGTTGGTGTCATCTAGCATTGGCAACTCGGTATTATCAGCACCAGGAACCTGCTCGGCAACATTCTGAACTGGTTGTTGCGGTGTCGGCTGTGGAGTTGGTTGCTGCTGAGTCTGTGGTTGTTGAACCGGTTGTGATTGTTGTTGACTAACCGGCTGTTGAATAACTGTTTCCCCAGCAGGTGATTCTTCAATTACCCCTTGGTCACCACTATTAGCTGCTGGTGAAGGTTGTTGTGCAACCTGATGACGTAACACAGTAACGTTATAAGTGGCGATTGCCGGTGTGTTGTTATCATCGGTTACTTGAATATTAATGCCCTTTGGCTTACCAAAGTATTCAAAGTCAGGTGAGAAGGTCACTAATCCGGTGCTTGGTCCCAAAATATAACTACCAATTCCTGAGATAGAAATCTTTTCAGCATTACTTACCTGACCATTAATGATAAAGCGGGCCGGGTGGTTAGCATCAATCCGAGCCATTACTTGATCACTACCACTAGTGATCCGAACCTTAGAAGTTTGACTTTGACCTTGTTCACCAATTGTTGGCGCAATCCGCGCACTCGGCCGAACAGCGTCAACTGTTGGCTGGTACTGAAGGTTGGTCTGCTCACCACTAGCAGATGTTACCCGAATAGTTACTTTATCTGGTTGACCAATAAAGTTTTTATCTGGTGCAAATGATACTGTTCCTGTATTAGGATCAATTTGATATAGACCAACAGTCTGACCATTCTTAGTCGCACTAAGCTGCTTGCCTGACTATTGCTGATAAAGTCAATTGGCCAATTACTATCAAGCGGTCTCCCGGGTTCATTAGGACTAGAAATAATTGTAATTTGTGAAGTCTGAGTAACCCCTTGAATATCATGAGTGTTTTGCAGCTGGATTCCTAAAACAGTCTGACTGAAATTGCCAAGGTAACTATGACCATCTGAACCATAAGCAATAAACTCTATTGGTTGCGGACGACCAACAAATGTCCCGCTTGGCTGGTAAATAATTTCATTCTTTCCCCGGTTAATCCGGTAAACACCAATCTTTTCGTCGTTCAAGATTGCATCAAGTGATTGTGCACCAGTTGCGCTTCCGTTGACCCAGAACTTGATGTCCCTTACATCAATATTTGATGGCTTTTTCTGTTCAATCTTCTTTTCAGGATTAGTCCGTTGGTAAAACAGATCAGTTGATGGATTATCGTTTTGGGTAATTACAGGTAGGTTATTTTTAATTGAAATCTTGGTATGTTGTTCCTTACCTTGCCAGCCAACAGTTGACGGGTTAGAAACTTCACCACGAATGATTTGTGGTTGGAAACGGACAAAACCAATATATTCAAAGTTACTATCTGACAAGATTACGTAAGCTGGAGCAATCGGCCCATTATAAGTACTGTCGGTTAATTCAAAACTAACTTCAGCACCACGGTGAGCACCCTTAGAGGTTAACGTGTACGTTCCAACATTGGTATCTGGAACCGGCTCGCCATTTTCGTCCATCTTTTGAGCAGCCATCTTAATAGAATTCCGCCCGGTATCAATATAGTTTCCTTCAACCCAAATAGAAGTATTCCTATCAAAAATCTGGTTCAGGTTATTAGTCAACGTAATGGGACCAAATGTAGCGGGCCACATTTCGTCCCCTGACGTACTAACACTGTAGAAGTTATCCAGTTCAATACTTTGTGGCTGGTTAGAAAGGTTAGCCGTCTTTTGCCCAACTAAACCGTAGTAAACAATGTAGTAGACATCAGTATCCTTAGTAGGATCCTTTAAGGTTGCCGGGTCAAACGTATTGACAACGTTACCATCGCTTAATACTGAAGCGTAACCACCTTCGACGGGGATATGAATCTTCTTAAATGAGCCACCCTCGTTCTCGGTGTACGGAATTGACCGTAATTTTTCTTGCTTTAATGCTCGATCTAAACTATGTAAAACAACGGATCCATAGTGTCCCTGCTCGCCTTCGTCAAAGTACTCATTAGCAGCAGTCAGTTAACTTGGATCTATTGATTGATTTTGCTCATTAATATTCATTATCTCACCGTCACTTTGCCTTATTGACCGGCCCGTTACAACCATTAATTATAAAAATTATTCCCCGATTATTGATCGTAACAGTATAATTCAGCTTCCATTCTTAATTATTACTCTCCCCCCACTAGCAAACTCATTTTGTGAAGAATTATGCTAGTGAGGTTAAAATAACATTCGCTTGATAAACAAGTTTTCAAATTTCTTAATTTAAACTCTCAAAATAAATCGTATATCTATTTTAACTTAAATGCAATTATTATCATACACTTATCTCTATATAATAAATTTATTATTAGTTAACTTTATTATACCTCTACCAGGCTCCAGCGAAGATTAAATGATATAATAAAAGTGAAATTCATAGTATTTAATCGGTCTTTTGTGAAGGGAGTAATTTAAATGGTAATGAATCCAAGTAAAGCTCAGGATGTCTGGAAAGACGCAGGAGAGCACGTTCAATTTACGGTTCTTGAACTAAATCGCAAGGATCAAGCAAAGGAACAAGAGGCAATTCAAGAATTTGTAGATCGTTATCAGGCAATTATCAGATCATTACGAATTCGTGATAATAATGGTAACTTAAAAACTTCGTTAGGCTTTAGCAGCGATGCTTGGGACTACCTATTTCCAAACGCTCCTAAGCCAAAGGAACTTGAACCATATCAAACCCTTTCCGGTGAGAAATACACAATGCCAGCCACTAAGGGTGATCTCTTTCTTCATATTCGAGCAAATGACGAGGCTGTTGTATATGAACTTCTCCGTCAGTGTCGGCTCTTCCTGAAGGACTTTACTACCGTTATTGATGAAACAAAGGGCTTCCGTTACTTTGAAGGACGGGCAATTATCGGTTTCATTGATGGCACTGAAGCCCCGCAGGTTGAAGATGCCGCCCACTACGCAATCATTGGCGATGAAGATCCATTCTTTGAAAACGGCTCATATGCTTTTGCTCAAAAATGGCGTCACCATATGGACATCTGGAATCAATTAACTACTGAAGATCAAGAAAAGGCTGTTGGGCGAAAGAAGTTTAGCGACCTTGAGCTTGAAGATCACGAAAAGTTTGCTAATGCCCACAACGTTGCCTCGCAAGCAACAATTAACGGTGTAGAACAAAAGATCGTCCGGATGAACGTTCCATACTCCGATCCCGTTGCCGGAAATACCGGAACCTACTTCATCGGCTATTCCCGTTATTGGAAAGTCACTAAGACAATGCTTGAAAACATGCTCAAGAAGAATGATTACCTGTTATCATTCTCCGACATTCTTTCCGGCCAACTCTTCTTCATCCCTTCTCGTCCCCTATTAGACAAAATCGCGGATGGGGAACTAAATTAAAGTGTGAGCCAGCAAAGGATTTGCGGAAAGCTAGCAATTTCTCCTGACGAAGGCGACTCGCGCCTAGGAAGGAGGTTGCTAGCTCTAGCAAGTCCCTGGCGAACACATTTTGACTTAGTTGCCTAGAACGTTAGCTCGAGGAAGGTCACGGCAAACACGTTTCCACTCTATCGCAGCAAAAGCATCATTTGACAACCCTTCCTAAAATTGATACACTTTGATTAGCAAAATTTGAGGAGGGATCATCCATTGAAGTTTTAATTCTACACAATTTACTGCAACTAATCTGTACCAACGACGCAGAAAGGTTGCTCACGGGTAGAATTATTATTTCAATGTGAAGATCATAAATTTAATGGTAGGAGAATATCATTTTAAAGGTCTGCCCGTGTGGTAGGCCTTTTTGCGTCCATAAGAAAGGACGTGATGCGTTTAATGGAAAACTTAACAATCAGAAACCTCTCGTTTGCGTATCCAGGACAGGCTCCCCTTTTCGATCACTGTAATTTAGACCTTGATGGTGACTGGAAGTTGGGTTTGCTTGGTAGAAACGGCCGTGGGAAAACTACCTTGATGAAGATCCTTCGTAATCTCGTCAACTACCAAGGTTCTATCATTACTAACCTAAAGCCGCAATATTTCCCGTTAACCATTAAAAAGCCGACTTTCCTTGCTGGAGACGCGGTGATTGAGGCAGTGCCAAACCCGTTTCTTGAGCCTTGGCAATTAGAACGAGAACTAAATTTAATGGCAACCAATCCTGAAATCTTGTGGCAGCCTTACTCAACGTTAAGCGGCGGCGAACGGACAAAGCTCCAATTAGCTGCCCTCTTTGCCAGTGATTACGATTATCTCCTTCTTGATGAACCAACAAATCACCTTGATCAGGTTGGTCGTAAACAAGTTGCTAACTATCTCCGTCAAAAAACTACTGGCTTCATCATTACCAGCCATGATCGGGAATTTCTTGATCAAATTATTGACCATACCTTAGTAATCGAAAGATCCCAACTAGTCTTAGAACGAGGAAATTATTCAACCTACTTTAAACAAAAAAAGCGTCGTGACCAAGAAGCAATCACGACTAATCAACAGTTAAGAGCTGATATTAAGAAACTGAAACAAAGTCAACAGCAACGCCAGCAATGGGCCAATCGAGCTGAAAGTGAGAAAAAGAATAATTCCCACGCTGATAAGGGATTCCTTGGCGCTAAGGCCGCAAAAATGATGAAAAAGTAAGTAACCATTAATAACCGAATAGAGCAAGCAATCAATGATAAGCAGGGATTACTTAACAACATTGATTCCACCACACCGCTCTCGCTTAATCTTCAGCGAGATCATCACCAGACTTTGCTAGCGGTTAAGGACGTGACCCTCTCATTCTCTGACCATCAGCTCTTTGCCCCACTGAATTTTACCGTTAAGCAAAATGAACAGGTTGCTCTGAGCGGCAGGAACGGCACTGGAAAATCCAGTTTAATTCAGGCAATCTGTCACCAATTTTCCGGAAATATTAACGGAACAATTGAGCTTGCCAGCAATATTACAGTTAGTACGGTTCGCCAAGACTATTCAGATAATTCAGGAAGCCTAACTGAATTTGCCAAAGCAAACCACCTAGAATTGGAAACATTCCTCAATATTCTTCGTAAGTTAGGCGTCCCGCGCTCGATCCTTCATAACCGAATTGAGACGATGAGCATGGGACAGCAAAAGAAAGTTGAATTGGCACGATCACTAGCTACTCCCGCCCATCTTTATATCTGGGATGAGCCGTTAAATTATCTTGACACATATAACCAGGAGCAGCTAATTGACTTAATTCAAACATATCAACCACCACTCCTCTTTGTCGAGCACGATCACCACTTCATTGAGCAGGTAAGTTCGAAGGTTATTTGCTTGAACAAAGATGAGTAACCTACCCTAATCCAATGTTTTTAGCCAATTAAGAAAGAGTTTAAACCATTCGCTCATGTGTTCATCTGTCCGGTCATTATTGACGATTCCCGTATACTTATTAGCAAGTGCCAGCCCGTGGTTACCAGTGCTAAATTCGTGAAGTTCGACAGGAACGTCATGTGATCTCAACGCTTGAACATATGGCAAAATATGGTCATTGAATGGTGTTACTTGGTCATTAAACGAGCCCCAAATAAAGGTTGCCGGAGTATTGTCGTTAACAAGTTGAGTAACATCCTCAGTTGACACGCCCATTCGATCATCAATTGTCGGTTTAATTACCGGATAGCCAAGGCCAACAAACTTAGCCTTCGTGTGCGCAATGTTACTGTATGCAGCTGCTAACTGTCCGCCAGCTGAAAAGCCGATAATTCCTAACCTGTTGAGATCCACATTTAGTTCGTCAGCATGAGCAACGATATGATCAAATGCCTGCGCAACTGCTGACTTAGCTGCCTGATAGTCCTTGTGTTCAACTACCGGATAACGGACCACAAATGCTTGGAAAGCGTGACTAGCAAAGGTAATTGCGACCCGTTCAGAATCTCGTTCCATAATCTTGTTGTAACTTCCACCAGGGATAATTACGATTCCTGGCAACGGTTTGTCACTATTGCTGTGGTAAACATCCAGTGAAGAAAAAGATTGAAATAGTGAAACGTTTTGAATATCCATTAATATCCCTCCATTTTTTAACACCTTTATTTTCATGCTTTTTTTGAACGACTTCAAGCAGAATGATTAAGGCAACCGTTTACATTTGACTTTCTTAAGAAATCCCCTTCTTTATGTTCATGGATCTGCTAAAGTTATACAGGATTAAAGAGAGGGGTATTATTAAATAATGTCAATTATTAAAACGAAGAGCTTTTGGCTGGCTGCCGTGATGACTCTCATCTGTGCAGTTGCTGGGGTTCTTCTAGCAAAGCTACCGTATGTCAACCTGATTGGGGCACTAGTCATTGCGTTGCTTCTTGGGATCGCAATGCAGCTGACACCAAGTAAACTACAAGCTGATGCCAAATCAGGAATGGGCTTTATCTCAAACAAGTTTTTACGTCTCGGGATCATCCTACTTGGTTTCCGGCTAAATCTTGAGTCACTCGCCCAAGCTGGGGTAAAGACGATCCTTGTTGCGATGGTTGGGGTTACCGGAACCATTTGCTTAACTTACTGGCTCAGCCGCAAATTTGGTGCTGAAGATGAGTTAGCAATTCTCTCTGCTTGTGGTTGCGGAATTTGTGGTGCTGCTGCCGTTATGGGGGTTTCACCACAGATTGAAACTACCGATGAAGAACGGAAACGGGAAAATGAGGTTCTCGCGGTAGCAGTTGTTTGTGTTATGGGAACTGTTTTCACCTTGGTTGAAATTGGTCTTAAACCAATTCTGGGCTTAACCGATCTCCAATTTGGAATTGTTGCCGGTGGATCACTCCACGAAATTGCCCACGCAGTCGCTGCTGGAGGCGCCTTTGGTGAAGCCAGCCTAGATAATGCATTAATCATGAAGCTTTCCCGGGTCCTTCTTCTTGCTCCGGTAGCATTAATTGTCGGTTACTGGTACCAACGGCGGCTCATCCGCGAAAGCATTGAAGAACATGAACAAGCTCCAAAGAAATTACCGATTCCGTGGTTCCTGGGTGGTTTCATCCTTACCAGTATTCTTGGCACATTTCTGCCACTTCCTGCTGGACTCCTTGATGGTCTTGTTCAAGCAGCTTACATCTTTTTAGGAATGGCAATGGCAGCTCTTGGAATCTCAGTTAATTTCCGCGTTATCTTCAAACGCGGTGGTGCTGTCTTTGGCGCTGCTGTCATCAGTTCAACCTGCCTACTGATCTTTATGATCATTATGAGTCGGCTCTTCTTCTAAAAGACTACTTTAAACTGATAAAGCCTTTAGCACTCGGTATTAGCCGAATACTAAGAAACTGTTTGAGGTCTTTGAAAGACGCTTGAATTTCCGGTAAAATATGTGAAAAAAGGACTTCATTATGACTGATTATCCAGGCAATATCACTCGTGACCAATTTGAATTGATTCGCGTTGACCTTGAGACGTTTCGCAAGCGGACCTATTTGATGTCTTCAATGCAGTGCTTTACGAGCTTCGTACGGGCGCTCAATGGCGTCAGTTGCTGCATGATTTTCCGAAATGGCAAACCGTTTACACTTACTTTGCCATGTGGTCAAAACCATTAGCTAATTCGGAATCTTCCCTGATTCCTAAATTTCAAGAATAAGTTAGCCACTGGACTCAAATAAATAATACTGACCAATTGATTATTGGTTGATGGAGCTGTGATATCTCTTGGTAGAAGGCCTTACGATAGATATCCATTGAC
>Ga0079226_10001394_pt1 | contig 18539 bp, 16 predicted proteins | sample Poulit2014_FD_76345 | JGI IMG/M metagenome (GOLD analysis project Ga0079226, IMG submission 76345) | Agricultural soil microbial communities from Georgia to study Nitrogen management - Poultry litter 2014 | ecosystem: Environmental > Terrestrial > Soil > Agricultural land | place: USA: Georgia... | reverse complement strand
CCGGGAATTACAAATAAATTTTTAGCACGCTTTGTCGATAAAATCGGTATTGCATTTAATGATGCCTCGGCTGCTTTTCCGGTGAAAAAAACAGTTCTAGTAGGCAACCCTCGGGCTCAAGAAGTTGTCGGTATAGAACCTTCAGAATTGCTTAGACAATTTGATCTGGATCCGGCGAAAAAGACCGTTTTAATTTTTGGAGGCAGTCAGGGAGCCTTAAAGATCAATCAAGCGGTGATTGCTGCGCTTGGTCAATTTGCTCAAAAAGACTATCAGCTGCTGTATGCTTCCGGTGAGCGTTACTATAAAGAAATCAAGGAAACGATCGGGATGACAAAAGATGCTTATAAAAATATCAGTATTCGTCCCTATATTAAAAATATGACAGAAGTGATGGCCAATTGCGACTTGTTAGTGGGGCGTGCGGGTGCGACTTCGATTGCTGAGTTTACTGGCTTGGGCCTGCCTGCTATACTAGTACCGAGTCCTTATGTAACAAATGACCACCAAACAAAAAATGCAGTGAGTCTGGTAAATGCTGGTGCAGCGGCAATGATCAAAGATAGTGAATTGACAGAAGACAATTTAGTTGCTACAGTAGATAAAATTATGGCAGATGAAGCATTATTAAAAGAAATGGCGATCCGGTCAAAAGCCCAAGGAATCCCAGATGCTTCGAAGCGGTTGTACGACTTAGTTCAGTCGATCATCTGATTGTCAGCAAGGAAATTAAAGGAGGTGGGGATCATCAGAAAGGAAAATCATTCATCCGACCAGGAAGAGTTAACGCCTTGGCAAAAAGAACATTTACGCTATCTTAAGGAACATGAAAAAGAGCAAGAAAAAGCAGCGGAAAATAGTTCTGAAGTCGATCCGATAAGTGAGGCACAAAGCGATTCAGAAAAAGAAGTAGAGAATAAAGAAGAAGTCACGTTGACAGATACTGTTGAAGAAAGTCAAAAACCGCATGTTTCTTTCGCGGATCGCTTACCTAAATTAAAAAAATATCGCAATAAGTTATTACATAAACGCTTGTTGATCCTCATTTTGATATTTGCAGTTCCTTTGGTGATGGTCCTTTACTATGTCTCTCCTCTGAGTCATTTAGCAGCTGTAAATGTAAGTGGTAATACTCATTTATCAGCAGAAAAAGTGGTACAAACTGCAGGATTGGAAACAGGAGAAAATCTTTGGCAGCAATTTTTTAATCGTAAAGCTGCAGTACAAAAATTAAAAAAAGAAGTCCCTCGTGTTAAAGAAGCGAAGATTCAGTTTTCTTCTTTAAATACTTTTAAACTTTCACTGACTGAATATCAAGAAGTTGCCCTCTTAGTGGACGGCAAAAAATATTTACCTATTTTGGAAGATGGAACGATCATCAGACAGTCACAATCAAAGGCTGATCAGGGAAAAATTATATTAGAGAATTTTTCTGATCAAAAGAAGATTTTAGCTACCCTTAAACAGTATCACCAGCTTTCCAAAGCCCTGCAATCAAGTGTGTCGCAGATCGAAGCTACTCCTAGAGCGGATAATGACGAACTATTAACACTTTTTATGAATGATGGCAATCAGGTAATTGTGAATATTTCTAAACTGGCAGAACAGCTGAGTTATTATCCTCAGGTAGCAAAGGAGATGGATGAAAAGGGAATTGTGGACATGGAAGTTGGAATTTTCGCCCATCCTTATGAAAAGAAAACGGCGCAAAGTGAAGAAACAGAGGAAAGTTCAGAATAAAAGCTAATTTTTCTAATAAATATCTGAATATTTTTCATTAACTTCTTTCTAAAAACGCCTAAATTATGGTAAAATTGGTAACAGTGAATATAAGCGTCTTAAAAAAATGAATAGAAATTTTATTCAAGATATAGGCAAAGAAAGTAGGAGGGAATTCCATCCATGGCAAAAACGGGAATGTATGTGGCTTTAGATATCGGTACAACCTCTATCAAAGCGGTTGTAGCTGAGTACATAGAAGGCCAAATGAATATTATTGGTGTAGGAAATGCAAGATCTGAAGGAATTAATCGTGGCATCGTAGTCGATATTGACAAGACAGTTCAAGCAATTCAACGGGCGATAAGCCAGGCTGAAGAAAAAGCAGGAATTCAAATTCGCCAAGTCAGTGTTGGAATACCTGCCAATCTTTTGGAAGTAGAAAGCTGTCAGGGAATGATTGCAGTAAACAATGAATCAAAGGAAATCACTGATGACGATGTCCGTAATGTTTCCTCTGCGGCTCTGGTACGGTCGATTCCCCCTGAAAGACAAATTGTTGCCATCTTACCGCAAGATTTTACAGTAGATGGCTTTGAAGGAATTAAAGATCCACGTGGAATGATCGGTGTTCGTTTAGAAATGAACGGTGTGGTTTTCACAGGACCTAAAACAATTGTCCACAATGTTCGTAAATGTGTCGAAAAAGCTGGTCTGATCGTTTCAGAAATGGTTATTACGCCTTTAGCTTTGACCAGTACCATCCTTTCTGATGGTGAAAAGGACTTTGGAACTACAGTTATTGATATTGGCGGCGGGCAAACAACTGTTGCTGTAATGCATGACAATCAGCTCAAATATACTCATGTCAACCAAGAAGGCGGCGAGTTTATCACAAAAGATATCTCGACAGTCTTAAATACTTCATTTAATAACGCAGAAGCTTTAAAAATAAATTACGGCGATGCTTATCCGGACAGAACTTCAGAAAATGAGGAATTTCCAGTTGATGTGATTGGTCAAAGTGAGCCAGTTAAAATCGATGAACGTTATTTATCTGAAATTATCGAAGCGCGCCTGGAACAAATTTTTGACAAGGCTAAGGATGCTTTAGATGAAATTGAAGCTTTAGAATTGCCTGGCGGAGTTGTTTTATCTGGCGGTGCAGCCAGTATGCCTGGAATTGTTGAGCTGGCTCAAGATATTTTCGGCGTAAATGTTAAACTGCATGTACCTAATCAGATGGGCTTACGCAATCCTGTTTTTACTAATGTAATTAGTATTCTTGAATACTCAAGTGAACTAAGTGAAGTCTATCAACTTGCTAAAAGTGCTGTTACTGGTGAAGTTGTACAAATCGAACAACATACTCCTGAATATAGCAGGGAAACTGAGTATGAACAAGCACCTTATGAAGCTGATGAAACAATTTATCAAGAAACTGAAGAAACGAATCAAGAAGGTTTTGGCGAAAAAGTCAAAAACTTTTTCTCGAATATTTTTGAATAATAATTGCGAAAGGAAGATGAAAACATGGAATTTTCAATTGATAATAACGTCAATGAAGGCGCAGTACTAAAAGTAATTGGTGTAGGCGGCGGCGGTGGTAATGCAGTAAACCGCATGATCGAGGAGAATGTTAAAGGGGTAGAATTTATTGCTGTTAATACAGATGTACAAGCATTAAAAAATTCAAAAGCCGAAACAGTGATCCAATTAGGTCCAAAATATACAAGAGGATTGGGTGCCGGCTCACAACCTGAAGTTGGCCAGAAAGCTGCTGAAGAAAGTGAAGATCTGATCCGTGAATCACTTGAAGGTGCGGACATGATCTTCATTACTGCTGGCATGGGTGGCGGTACAGGAACAGGAGCAGCTCCGACCGTAGCTAAAATTGCCAGAGACCTAGGAGCTTTGACTGTTGGGGTCGTAACTCGTCCCTTTACTTTTGAGGGCCCTAAAAGAGGACGTTTTGCCGCCGAAGGGATTTCAAATTTAAAAGAAAATGTAGATACGTTATTGATTATTTCCAATAATCGCTTATTGGAAGTTGTTGATAAAAAAACGCCGATGCTTGAAGCCTTTCGTGAAGCAGATAATGTCTTGCGTCAAGGCGTTCAAGGAATCTCTGATTTAATTACTGCTCCAGGTTACGTGAACTTGGATTTTGCTGATGTAAAAACAGTGATGGAAAATCAAGGTACTGCCTTGATGGGTATTGGTGTTGCCAGCGGTGAAGAACGTGTAGTTGAAGCAACTAAAAAAGCAATCTCTTCGCCATTATTAGAAACTTCAATCGATGGGGCTGAACAAGTATTATTAAATATTACCGGCGGTGTCGATATGACTTTATTTGAAGCCCAGGATGCCTCGGATATTGTTGCTGGAGCCTCTAGCGGTGATGTTAATATTATCTTGGGAACATCGATCAATGAAGATATGAACGATGAAATCCGGGTAACTGTAATTGCTACAGGAATCGACCCAAGTAAAAGTGAAAAGAAGTCTAGACGCACGAATAGAAGCAGTCAAGTAACTGCCAAACGTCCAAACTTCGATATGGAGAAAGCGCAAAACGTAGAAAATGAAACAAACGACTTTGCTGACTGGGATATTCGCAAAGAAGAAAATGTTCGTCCTAAAGTAGAAGATGCAGAATTTGATGAAATCGAAAAAAAAGATTTTGACACCTTTAAACGTGAAGAAAAAAAATCAGATAATGACGAGTTAGATACACCACCATTTTTCCGTCGTAAAAGATAAGGAGGAAAGAGCACATGATTTCTGACAACTTGCAAAAGATAGGGCAAGAGATACAGGACTCCTGTGCTCTTGTTTCGCGTCCTCGTTCAGAGGTGACCCTGATTGGTGTTACAAAGTCAGTTGATCTTGAACAGACGATTGAATTAGCTGATCTTGGAGTACATCATTTAGCTGAAAATCGAGCAGATGCTTTTTTGTCAAAAAAAAATGCTATGAGTGATTTTGCAGACTTAACTTGGCATTTCATTGGTAATCTTCAACGTCGTAAAGTAAAAAGTGTCATTAATGAAATTGATTATTTTCATGCACTTGATACAATAAAACTTGCTGCAGAAATTCAAAAAAGAGCAGTTAAAGTCATTAAATGCTTCATTGAAGTCAATGTGTCAAAAGAGAGTTCAAAGCAGGGAATCGCACCTTCACAGCTAGCAGAGTTTGTTAGACAGTTGGCGCCTTTCGATAAGATAAAAGTCGTAGGTCTGATGACAATGGCACCTTTTGATTCCACGAAAGAAGAGCAAGTTCAGATTTTTTCACAATTGAAAAAATTACAAGAAAGTATCCAAAAGAAAAAAATTACCTATGCACCTTGCAGCCAGACTAGTATGGGGATGTCTAATGATTTTACTAGTGCAATTCAAGCAGGGGCGACTTTTGTCAGGATAGGAACAGCATTATTTAAAGACTAATAAGGAGGGCGTGTGCCATGTCATTTATGGAAAAAGTATCCAATTTTTTTGGATTGGAAGATGATGAATATATGGAAGATGAAAAAGCGCCTCAAAGGCAAAGTACAGTTGCTTATCAACAGTCTGCAGCTGAAAAAAAGCAGCCTGTTTATCAAACTAGAAAAACTACGAATAGAGGACAATCTTCCGTTAACAACAACGTCAGAGGGCAAAATGCGGTGAGAAAGCCAGTCGCAACTCAAACAAGTCAAACAAAAGCGGCTGCTCGTGAGAAAACAGAAAGAAAAGTTGTAGCTATGGATCACACTCAGAAACAAAGAAGTGCTAAACATAAAGACCAAAATGGTCGAATAATGATCGTAGAACCTAAATCTTATGCCGAGGCGATGAAAATTGCGCGTCATGTGCTGAGTGGCGAAGCAGTTCTGGTTAATTTTCATCTAGTTGAGGAAATGCAGGCACGACGGATCGTTGATTTTCTGACTGGAACTGTTTATGCTTTAGATGGTGATATCAAACGTGTAGCAAATGAGATCTTTCTTTGCACGCCTCAAGGTGTTGAAATAAACGGAGCTGCTCAGTCGCTTACAGATAGTGATTTATTTGATTTATAATTTAAGGAGGAAATGCTATTATTTCTTTTATTGTTAGACTTTTAAGTTTATTAAACCAGTTAGTGTATATTTACACTGTGTTACTAGTAATTTATGCTTTATTGTCTTGGTTTCCAGGTGCTTATGATTCTTCCTTCGGGCGTTTTTTACGGAAAATCTGCGAACCATACTTAAGTTTATTTGATCATTTAAATCTTTCTATTGGTCCCATAAGTTTTAATATTGCTTTTGCTATTATTGTTTTACAATTAGCAGTACAGGCCTTAACACGGATCATTTATGCTATTTTGTAAGTAAGAAAGGAATAAAAAAATGGCTGCCAATATTTATCAGCATTTTAGAAATGAAGAACGAGCTTTTATCGACAGTGCACAAGATTGGATCGATCAATCTTTAAATCAATATGCTCCTATTTTGACTGAATTTTTAGATCCTCGTCAAGCTTTTATATTGGAAAGCCTTATTCGACAAGAATCTGATTTGAAATTTCAATTTTTTGGCGGCTATGAAGCAGCTGAGAGAACGAGGTGTTTGATTTTTCCTGATTATTATGAGGCAGTTCAGGAGGATTTTGAAATTGAGTTATACGAGATCCACTATCCTAAAAAATTTGCTGTTTTGAGTCATGGTAAGATTTTAGGTAGTATCATAGCAACAGGGATCGACCGTCAGTATATAGGAGATATTATTTCAGATGGAGAAAAATGGCAAGTCTTTATTGCTAAAGAAGTGAGTCATTACATTCAACTTCAGCTTACTAAGATCGGTAATGTGAAAGTTCGAATTGAACAAGAAAATTATACGGATATTTTAACTCCTAAAGATGGTTGGACCCAAGAGCAGACAACAGCCAGCTCTTTGCGCTTAGATAATGTGATTGCGACAGTTTTTAATATTTCACGTCAGCGTTCCAAGCAAATGATCGAAACCGGCAAAGTAAAAGTGAATTGGACATTAAGTCAACGGCCAGATTTTGTTTTAGGTTTGCTGGATATTGTTTCAATTCGTGGTTTTGGCCGTCTGCAGCTGCAAGCTTTAGAAGGGAAAACCAAAAAAGGCAAAATTCGTTTAACTTTAGGAGTTTTACGTAAATAAAACAAAGAGGTGTGTAAATATGGCATTAACTCCATTAGACATTCAAAACAAAAGTTTCCAGACAAAAATGAGAGGTTACGAAAAAGATGAAGTCGATGATTTTTTAGACTTGATTGTTCGTGACTATGAAGAACTGACACAAAAAAATCGGGAATTAGAAAAGGCATTGAAGCATTCTGAAGAAAAATTGCAGTATTTTAATGAGTTGAAAGATGCTTTGAACCAATCGATCATTGTCGCTCAAGATACCGCTGATAAAGTAAAAACAAGTGCCAGTAAGGAATCAGAAGTTTTAGTAGCTTCGGCACAGAATAAGGCTGATGAATTGGTAGTTAATGCTCAGAAAAATGCTGATCAATTAACTCAGGCTGCTCATGAAAAAGCCCAATCGATCTTAAGTGAAGCGACAGATAAAGCACGTGAATTGACGGTTGAAACGAATGATTTAAAGAAAAAAACACGAGTATTTTATAATAATCTATCGCTTATGTTAGAAGCGCAGCTAAAAGAAGTAAAAAGTCCTGAATGGGATGAAATTTTAGCTCCATTTTCAAATTATGTACAAGATAGCCATGAAGTTTTTCGTGAAGTTTTAGCACAAGAGCTTGACAATGAAAAGGTATCTGAAGTAAACTCAGAGCATATAGATACAATAGCTGACGATGATGAAGAGTCAGAGGAAGATGTGATCCCGGTAGTTGATTCAAGACAAAGAATTGTACCGGTCGATGATACAGAAGAATATAAGAGATAGTAAGTAGAACAGAAAACTTTTTACATTTTTTAAGCGAATCGGTGATGGTGCAAGACCGATAAAACCCTGTAATCAGTTAGATCATCTACAGTCTTATTCTTGAAATTAGTAAAGAATAACGGTTGATTTCGTTAAAGATCCTCAGAGAAAAATAGCGATATTTTTAAATCTTGGGTGGTACCGCGAATACATTCGTCCCTTTTAAGGGGCGGATTTTTTTTTAGAATTAAAAAAAAGGAGTAAATTGGCATGAAGATGAAAGATACTTTGCACCTTGGAAAAACCAAATTTCCTATGCGTGGGAATTTGCCTAATCGTGAAGGAAAGTGGCAAAAAGAATGGGAAGAAAATAAGATTTACGAAAGAAGACAAAAAATAAATGAGGGCAAACCGACTTTTGTTTTGCACGATGGGCCTCCATATGCAAACGGCAATATTCATATTGGTCATGCTTTAAATAAAGTGAGTAAAGATATTATTGTCCGTTCTAAATCGATGTCAGGTTTCAGAGCTCCCTATGTTCCAGGTTGGGATACACATGGTCTGCCTATTGAACAAGTTTTGACAAATAAGGGCATCAAACGTAAAGAAATGTCCATGTCGGATTATCGTGAAAAGTGTCGTGAATATGCCATGACTCAAGTCGATAAACAGAGAACGGATTTTAAACGCCTGGGGGTTCAGGGAGAGTGGGACAATCCTTATTTGACCTTGACACCTGATTATGAAGCTGCTGAAATTCGCGTTTTTGGTAAAATGGCCGAAAAAGGCTATATTTATAAAGGCTTAAAGCCGATTTACTGGTCGCCTTCAAGTGAATCTTCCTTGGCAGAAGCAGAAATTGAATATAAAGATGTCAGATCACCATCAATTTATATTGCCTTTAAAGTGGTCGACGGCAAAGGTCTGTTAGATAACGATACTGCTTTTATCATCTGGACGACCACCCCCTGGACGATCCCTTCAAATCTGGGAATTTCTGTTCATCCGGATTTTGATTATGTCCAAGTTGCTGCCGATGGTAAAAAATACGTTGTAGCTAAAGAGTTACTTGCATTAGTAAAAGAAGAACTGGACTGGAATTCAGTTGAAGTTTTACAAGAGTTTAAAGGTAGAGCAATGGAGTACATGACTGCCCAACATCCTTTTTATGACCGTACTTCACTATTGATGTTAGGCGAACACGTGACTTTAGATTCTGGTACTGGTTTAGTCCATACTTCTCCAGGACATGGGGAAGATGACTATTATGTCGGCAAGCAATACGGTTTAGATATTCTTTCACCGATTGATGATAAAGGATATTTTACAGCCCAGGCACCTGGTTTTGAAGGAGTTTTTTATGATAAAGCTAATCCGATGGTAACAGATCTCCTGCAGGAAAAAGGAGCTTTACTGAAACTGGACTTCTTCACCCACAGTTATCCACACGACTGGCGTACTAAAAAACCAGTTATTTATCGGGCAACACCACAATGGTTTGCTTCCATTGATAAGTTCCGCCAGAATATTATGGATGAAGTTGAAAAAGTGCAGTGGGTCATTCCCTGGGGGAAAACCCGTCTGTATAATATGATCCGTGACCGTGGTGATTGGGTCATTTCCCGTCAGCGTGCTTGGGGTGTTCCTTTACCGATCTTTTACGCTGAAAACGGTGATGCTGTTATCACACCGGAAACAACTGAACATGTTGCGCAATTATTTGAAAAATATGGTTCTAATGTCTGGTTTGAACGAGCAGCCAAAGATTTATTACCAGAGGGTTTTACTCATCCAAGTTCTCCTAATGGTAAATTTACCAAAGAAAAAGATATTATGGATGTCTGGTTTGACTCGGGTTCTTCTCATGAGGCCGTATTGCGTGGACGGGATTACCTGACTTTTCCGGCAGATATGTATCTGGAAGGTTCAGATCAATATCGTGGCTGGTTTAACTCCAGTATTACTACAAGTGTAGCGATCAATGGGGTAGCCCCTTACAAATCAGTCTTGTCGCAAGGTTTTACTTTAGATGGAAATGGACGCAAGATGAGTAAGTCTTTAGGCAATACCATTGTGCCGGATAAGGTGATCAAGCAGATGGGTGCAGATATCCTGCGCTTGTGGGTTTCTAGTGTGGATTATGAAGCCGATGTTCGTGTATCAATGGATATTTTACAGCAGGTTTCAGAAGTTTATCGTAAAATCCGTAATACTATGCGCTTTTTATTGGCAAATACCAATGATTTTGAACCAGCAGAAAATTCGGTCGAGTATGATCAACTGCGTTCTGTCGACAAATATATGCTCGTTCGTTTAAATGAAGTGATCAAAGATGTGCGTCAAAAAGGTTATGATAAATATGATTTCTTACATGTTTACCGGACCATTTTGAATTTCATCACAGTCGATCTATCTTCCTTTTATTTAGACTTTGCTAAAGATGTTGTCTATATTGAAAAAGAAGATGATTATGATCGTCGTTGTATGCAAACAGTCTTTTATCAAACGGCAGTTGCCCTGACAAAATTATTGACTCCGATTATTCCGCATACGACCGAAGAAATCTGGAGTTTCTTAAAAGAAGACGAAGAATATGTGCAATTGGCCGATTTCCCTGACTATCAGGAATATCCTAATCAAGCAGAATTAATGGATAGCTGGAAAGCATTTATGGACTTTCGTGATAAAGTATTGAAGGCTTTAGAAGTAGCTCGCAATGAAAAATTGATTGGAAAATCAATGGAGGCCAAGGTAATAATTTATCCAAATGAACAAGTCAGAACCTTATTAACGGCGCTTGATTCAAATATTGCTCAATTACTGATCATTTCACCAGACTTTTTTGAAGTTAAAGATGTAAAAGAAAGTGCACCTGAGAATGCACAGAAATTTGATGATGTTGCTATCTTAGTTGAAAAGGCAGAAGGTCATGTTTGTGAACGTTGTCGTCAAGTTAAAGTGAGTGTCGGAGATGACCCTCATTTTGCAACTCTTTGCAGTCATTGTGCACAAATTGTTGAAAAAGAACATCCTGAAGCTGTAAACGAAGGATTTGAATAAGCAAAAAAGGAGGCTGGAATTTTAAAATTCCAGCCTCCTTTTATTAAGCATTGTCTAATAGATTTCTTTGTCGGTACCAATGATCAGGTGCCCAGATCCATTGACGAGAATCTTTGGTCAATAAGTCATCTGCTTCTTTAGGACCCATCGTTCCAGCGGCATAAGTAGCTAAATCACTTGAATCTTCATCCCAGCTTTGGCGTATCCGGTCAATGATACGCCACGATTGAGCAACTTCATCCCAATGTGTAAAGTTCGTACCGTCGCCATTAAGTGCATCTAAAAGAAGTTTCTCGTAAGCTTCAGGTGTATTTTCAATAATTTCAGCACTATTACGTTTCTCTAGTTTAACTGGTTCAGTATTAAAACCCTGACCGATTTTTTTCCCGTTTAAGGTTAAAGAGAAGCCTTCTGTTGGCTGGATATAAATCGTTAAAATATTAGAGTTTAACGAAGCAGGTTCACAAAGTTCATTAATTTCATTTTTAAATAAATTAATCGGGACTTGTTTGAAGACCACATTGATCCGGGTTCCTTTCTCGGTTAGACGTTTACCTGTTCGCACATAAAAAGGCACCTTGGACCAGCGGAAATTATCAATTAAAAATTTACCTGCTACAAATGTTTCGGTTTTTGAATCAGATGCGATATTTTCTTCATTTTGATAAGCCAAATAGTGCCGATCTTCAATTTGGCCTGTAGTATATTGAGCTCTTACGAAATTCTTTCTAATTTCATCATTACTATAGATTCGAATTGATTCCAAAGCCTTGATTTTTTCATTCCGAATATCTTTTTCTGAAAATGTAACAGGAGGCTCCATTGCCAAAAGTGACAATATTTGTAAGATATGATTTTGCACCATATCTTTTAAAGCACCACTTTTTTCATAATAACCCGCTCTTTCTTCAACTCCTACTTCTTCAGCTAAGGTAATCTGGATATTGTCAATATAACGGTTATTCCAAATAGATTCAAAGATCAGATTGGCAAAACGAATCGCTGAAATATTTTGAATCATTTCTTTTCCTAAATAATGATCAATTCGATAAATTTCATCTTCGGAGAAAACTTGATTAATTTGTTTGTTCAGTGTTAAGGCAGAAGAGTAATCATTGCCAAAAGGCTTTTCAATGATTACACGATGATAGCCGGAATTTTCCAGCATTCCTTCTGATTGCAGATGGGAGACGATCGTGCCGAAAAAATTAGGGGACATCGCTAGATAAAAAATGCGATTTCCGTCCAACTGATATTTTTTATCTAATTGATCAGCTAATTCTTTTAGCTGGATATAATGAGCAGAATCATTTACATTATGAGATTGATAATAAAAATGAGAAACAAAATCATTTAACTCAGCAGGACTAACGTGAAAGCTTTCAATTGATTCACTAATTACCTGATGGTAAGTTTCCTTACTCCAGGGACGACGAGCCGTCCCGATAACTGCAAAATTATCTTTTAAAATCCCCTTTTGATATAAACGGAAAAGAGAAGGATACAGCTTTCTTTGGGCAAGATCACCCGTAGCGCCAAAAATAGTGATTAAAACATTTGTAGTTGTCATATATTTCACTCCTAGTGATCAGATTTTATCTACAAAAATGGTCGTTGCAGCTTTATAGGAAATTTGGACTGTCTTTTTTTTCGACTGTAAAGTAATCGGCCCTTCATATGCAGCAATCTCTTTGATTGTATAGATTTCATTAATATTGACATTGATTGAAACCAAATAATCAAGTAGTTCAGTTTCATCAATCACACGGGCGATTCTGATGGTAGTACCCGCTGGATAATCGGTCAGTTTTTCTCTTTTTTCTTCATGAATAACTTGATTCTCTTGTGGAATCATGCCGCCATGAGGACAAATCTGAGGATTTCCTAAATAATTGTCTAAATGTCTGATAAGTTTTTGTGAGGTCACATGCTCTAACACTTCTGCCTCGCCATGAACTTCATTCCAGCGGTAATTTAAGTGTTCAACGAGAAATACTTCCCATAGACGGTGTCTACGCACTAAAGCACTGGCTTTTTGCAAACCAGCTGGACTTAATTGAACACCCTGATAAGGAGTATGTTCAACTAAACCTTCTTGGACTAATTTATTGACCATTTCACTGACTGAAGCAGCGGACACGTTAAGACCTGCAACGATTTGTTTGTTGCTGATTTTGCTTTGATCGCCGCCTAGTTCCAAAATCAATTTTAAATAATCTTCACGATTTGGGGTCATAATTTTTCTTCCCTTCTATATGTCCTTGATTTTAACAAATATTGAGACCTTTTACTATGAAGAAGCTTAAATAGATAGAAAATGTTAATACTAGTGATAAACCTAGTTTCCTAGCAGCCTTCATTGTAAAGGTAAAAAAGGACTTGTCGCGGTCATTAGGCCCAATCCCCTTTTCGAAAAATGGGAATGATCGTGCCATCTTTTTTTATACCATCAATATCCATCTGATCTGAGCCGATCATAAAATCAACATGAGTTTGACTAAGATTTAAACCAGCTGCTTTGAGTTCATCATCGCTCATTTGTGTTCCATCTTTGATATTAAAAGGGTAAGCCGATCCTAAAGCTAAATGATTTGAAGCATTTTCATCAAACAGGGTATTAAAAAAGGTGATCCCTGATTGTGAAATGGGAGATGGATCAGGTACTAAAGCGACTTCCCCTAGAGAAGTTGCCCCATTGTCAGTTGCCAGTAAATCAGCAAGGACGTCTTCACCTTTTTCAGCAGAAAAAGAGGTTAGTTTTCCATTTTTAAAAGTAAATTTCATATTTTTAATGATCGTACCAGCATAGCTTAGGGGTTTAGTACTTACTACCTCACCGTCGATTCGTTTACTATCCGGAGCGGTGAAGACCTCTTCAGTTGGCATATTTGCCATGAACTTTTCTCCTTGAGCATTAAAGCTGCCGGCACCTTCCCATAAATGATTTTTAGCCAGACCTATGGTTAAATCTGTTCCAGGTGCGCGATAGTGCAAAGCATCAAATTGTTCTTCAGTAAGAGCTGCTGCTTTTTTAGCCAGCTTTTCATCATGTTTTTTCCAGGCTGTGACAGGATCTTTGGCATCAATCCGAGTCGTTTTAAAAATTTCTTCCCAGAGGGCTGCTTGTGCTTGTTGAAGTGACAGATCAGGAAAAACTCTTTTAGCCCATTTTTGTCCGCTGGCAGCGACTACCGTCCAACTTCCTTCATTTGCCTGGGTAGCTTTACGCAGTTTCAATAAAGCTTTTCCGTTAGCTTTCTGATAAGTGGCAATGCGTTTGTTGTCAATATCTGCTAAAGATTGTGGATCTTCTGAAATAACCGAGATCCGGCTGGCTTTTTTAGCTATCCAATCTTCGGTTTCATCAATCCGATATTGCGGGATATTTTCTAGTCGAGCGAAACAGGCGTGAGTTAAAAATTCCTTTTGGATTATTTCATCTGACCATTTAACAATAACCTGAGCTGCTTTAAGTTCATAAGCTTTCTTGGTGATTAATCTTGCAAGGGGAGCTTGATCGACACTAATCTGTAAGACGACTGTATGTGATTGCTGTACATTCACTCCAACTTCTACAATCAACTGTGCATATTTATCTAATTTTTTATTAAAATTGTTATCATTCATTTTTATTCCTCCTCATATACAATAATATAATAACATCAAGCTCTAAGTAAAAAAAGTTAGTTTATTTTTTCATTAAAAAAGACCTTGTAATTTTGAATTATTAATAAAAGATGTTAAAATATAAAAAAGCAAGGTCAATATGTCTATCAGGAGGCAGAATTATATGGCGAGAAAAAAAACGATCACTCGAGATCAGATTTTAGATGCTGCATATGAAGTTGTTGCAAAAGAAGGCTTTTCAAAATTTACTGCTCGCAATATAGCGGCGACGATGAAATGTTCGACGCAACCGATTTATTTGGAATTTAAAAACATGGAAGATTTAAAGCATTCTTTACTTACAGAAATTTTCGACAACCTTTCTGCCAAAATTCTTCCAAAAGAACGCACAGGAGCCCCACTTGTAGATTTGGGTTTGAATTATATTGAGTTTGCCAACCAGCAGAAACAGTTATATAAAACACTATTTTTAGAAGAAGATGAAGACGGTCGGTCGATTCCGCAATTTTCTTATGATCTTTTGATTGATTTATTGCAAGAAGACCCTGACTATCAGGAAAAAAAATCAGATCTTAAGGTTATAGCAGCAGCATATTGGACAGTTGTATCGGGCTTGGCTAATTTGGTATCATCAGAAGTGATCCAGACAAATGAAAAGCAACTAACTGCCGTTTTGAAAGAAACGCTAGCAAATTTAAGTAGTAAGGGATCATTAAGTCAGGTATTTGCCAAGCTATAGATAAAAGAGACTGGGACATAATTATTTTCCAACAATAATTCACGAAAAATTAAAACCTGCAGTTTGGCAAGCTTTATCTTTTACGACGAGGCCCCACTGGAGTGCAGGAGCAATCTTAAAAGTTCGGAAATTTATTGTCATTGGAAAATATGTCTCAGCCTCTTTTACTTTTAAGTTAAATTTTGGTGCTTTTGAACCAGTTTTTTAGCAAAAGTTTCTAAATGACTGATATCTTCTGCCTTAGCCGCTAAATCCACTTTAACACTAGCAGCCCCTTTAGTAGCTCCACTAGTAATAAAAGCTGCCTCAAAATCATCTACTGCACCGGCAAAATAATCATAAAAAGAATCTCCTGAGCCACAGACCCCAAAGACTTTTCCTGTCAAATCAAGTTCTTCAATATCATCGTAGATATCTAATAACTCTTCAGGAATACTTCCTTCACTATAAGTATAAGCGGCAACTATACATATATCTGCATCATTGAAGTGGTCTGCGTCCACTTGAGTACATTCATCTATTTCAACTTCAATGCCAAGTTTTTCAAGCGCTTGACAAACGATATCAGCAATTTCTTCTGTGTTTCCGGTCAGACTGCCATAAACTATTTTAGCTAAAGTCATAGGTTCCTCCTTATTTTGCAGTAATCTTTGCAAGTTCATTATAGCAAAAGAAAGCCATAATTAAAATGATTCATGGTTTTAAGTCGTTTGAAATTTGGAAATAATAAGCGGAATGTGGTAAAATAGATAGGATTTAAAAAAAGGAGATAGTCGAAAGATGATTACATTAAAATCAAAAAGAGAAATTGATAGTATGGCTGATTCAGGTGCCTTACTAGCAGATGTACATAAGCACTTGAGAACTTTTATCAAACCTGGAGTTACCAGCTGGGATATTGAAGTTTTTGTACGCAATTATATCGAAAGTCACGGTGGTGTAGCCGCCCAAATTGGCTTTGAAGGTTATAAATATGCAACTTGTACGAGTATCAATGATGAGATTTGTCATGGTTTCCCCCGGAAAAAAGCATTAAAAGAAGGAGACCTGATCAAAGTTGACATGAGTATCGAATTAGATGGGGCCATGTCTGATTCTTGCTGGGCTTATGCCGTCGGTACAGTTTCCAATGAAGTGGAAGAGTTGATGAATGTTACTAAGAAATCTCTCTATTTAGGAATTGAACAGGCGCAAGTCGGTAAAAGAATTGGTGATATCGGCTATGCCATTCAAAACTATGCTGAAGCAAAAGGCTATGGTGTTGTACGTGACTTTATTGGTCATGGGATCGGTCCTTCGATTCATGAAGATCCGGCAGTTCCACATTATGGTCATCAGGGCAAGGGTCTAAGACTTAAAGAAGGTATGGTCATTACGATCGAACCGATGATCACAATTGGCGACTGGCAGATGAAAATGGATCCCAATGGCTGGACAGCTTATACTAGAGATGGTAGCTTGTGCTGTCAATATGAACATAGCTTAGCCATCACTAAAGAAGGACCCCGTATCTTAACTTCTCAAGGCGCAGAAGGAAGTTATTAAAAAGGAGTAAATAATGAGTCATAAACGACCGCAAAAACAGAATGCTTTACGAAACTTTTTTTCGATTTTAGTCAAACGAATCATGTCTTCAGAATTTTCTACTTATTCGATCGTAGTAGCTTATTATTTATTACTTTCATTGTTTCCTTTGCTGATCACTGTTGGGAATATTTTACCTTTTTTATCAATCGACCCAAATACAGTTTTGCCTTATATTCAAGAAATTATGCCACAAACGATTTATCAGTTTTTAGGTCCGGCAATCAAGAGTTTGTTGACCCAAAGTTCGGGTGGCTTACTTTCAATTTCAGCTGTAACGACGATCTGGTCAGCCAGTAAAAGTATCAACGCTTTACAAAAAGCGATGAATAAAAGTTTGGGTGTAAAAGAACGAAGTAGTATCTTAGCACGTATTTTATCCTTTTTTGTTTTGATCTTCTTTTTACTGGGGATCGTAGTGTTGTCCGTAATTATTGGTGTCGGAAAAGAGGTCCTGGTATATTTACAGCCGGTTCTTCATTTTTCCAATACCCTGATCGATGCTTTTCAGACAGTCAAATGGCCGCTTACGGCAATTGTTTTATTTTTAGTCATGATGGTCATTTACTGGTTGGTACCTAATGTCCGGATGAAGCTGCGTTCTTTATTACCCGGCTCACTTTTGGCTACGGTAGGCTGGCTGCTTTTGTCACAGGTATTTAGTCTGTATGCTAAATACTTTGCTACTTCAGTCAGTGGTTATCAGATCATCGGTAGCTTTGTCGTTTTAATGCTGTGGTTAAATTTTGCGGCAATGATTTTGATTTTGGGTAGTGTAGTCAATGCTTCAGTTGAAGAAATGCATTCGGGTTCTTTAAAAGAAGATGATACAGTGGAAAAACTAGAATCTGAATTCAAAAAAAAAATTGACGAAAGTGAGCATGACTGATGGGTTTTACGTTTCAATTTATCCTAAAATTATTTGCGACCATGATGATATCGCTTATTTTGACACCTCTAGTTAAATTACTTGCCTTTAAAGTTGGAGCTGTTGACCGCCCGGGCAAGCGTCGAATCAATACGAAAACCATGCCGACAGCAGGCGGACTAGCAATTTTCATTGCCTTTACCGTCGCAATTTTGTGGGAATATGATCAAGTCTTGGATATGCATCGAGTATTGCCGATGCTCTTAGCTGCTTTAGTTATTGTCATTACCGGTTTGATCGATGATATTTCTGAATTATCTCCCAAGCAAAAAATGCTGGGCATTATCATTGCTGCAAGCATTGTTTATTTTTGGGGAGGAATTGAAATCGGAACACTCACAATTCCTTTGGTGGGAACCTGGAAGTTAGGCTGGCTGAGCTTTCCTATGACACTCTTGTGGATCTTGGCGATTACAAATGCAGTTAATCTGATTGATGGTCTAGATGGTTTAGCTTGTGGGGTTTCGGTTATTGCTTTGGTAACGATTGGTCTGGTCAGTTACTTTTTCTTACCTTTAAATGGTGTTCCACTGGCAATCATGATTTTTTCTCTGGTAGCAGCGATTGCTGGTTTCTTTCCTTACAATTTTCATCCGGCAACGATCTTTCTGGGAGATACAGGAGCTTTATTTCTGGGTTTTATGATTGCAGTTTTTTCCCTACAAGGACTTAAAAATGCAACCTTTATCTCAGTCTTGACACCAATGTTTATTTTGGGTGTACCGATTACTGATACTGTCTATGCGATGTTACGACGCTTTTTTAATAAGCAGCCGATTTCTTCAGCAGATAAGATGCATCTGCATCATCGTCTTTTGTTTTTAGGTTTTACTCATAGAGGTGCTGTACTTACGATTTATGCTTTAGCAATGGTTTTTTCTCTGATTGCTCTATTGATGAATTATGCAAGTACCTGGGCGATCGTATTATTGGTGATTTCAACATTGTTTGGTTTAGAACTTTTTATTGAATTGATTGGTCTGGT
>Ga0079226_10001393_pt1 | contig 18541 bp, 17 predicted proteins | sample Poulit2014_FD_76345 | JGI IMG/M metagenome (GOLD analysis project Ga0079226, IMG submission 76345) | Agricultural soil microbial communities from Georgia to study Nitrogen management - Poultry litter 2014 | ecosystem: Environmental > Terrestrial > Soil > Agricultural land | place: USA: Georgia... | reverse complement strand
GGCTTTTTAGCTTTATTTAATATTTGCTTCACTTGATCTAGTTCTTCTTCTGCTGGTACTGGTTTTGGAGGTTTCGTGACAGGGCCAAACGTCATTTCTGCTTCCACTGGTAAAATATCTTCAGGTAGTGAAACTATTACAGGGCCCGGCCTTCCTGACTTAGCAATTCGAAAAGCACGCCCTACAAGCTCAGGCATTCTCCCCGCGTCCTTTACTTCCACTGACCATTTAGAAATGGATTCGAAATACTTTTCAAAATCAACTTCCTGGAAACCTTCCCTTCCCCTGAACTGGCTATGAACCTGACCTAAAAAGACAACCATTGGTGTAGAATCTTGATAAGCAGTATGGACACCAATGGAAAGATTTGTTGCTCCTACTCCCCTTGTCGCCATGACAACGCCTGGCTTTAAAGACGCCTTCGCGTAGCCTTCTGCCATAAAAGATGCCCCACCTTCATGCCGGGTTGTGATCACATCAATCGCTGGCTCATCGTGGAGCGCATCTAGTAAAGGTAAATAACTTTCGCCAGGGACAGAGAACACTTTTCGGATTTGTTCTTTTTTCATACATTCAACGATTGCCTCGGCACCTGTCATTACTTTAACTATCTGGCTTGCAGTATCTACGGTCATAAATCATCAGACACCTCCTGTAAATTCAACTTTTTCATTCGCTCCATCACTTCTTTAATCTTTTCCTTTTCCACGGTAAAAGCCATTCGAACATATCCTTCTCCAGCACTCCCAAAAGCATTTCCGGGCGTGACAATTACCCCCGCTTCATTTAGTAACTTATCTGCAAACTGAGTTGATGATATCCCTTTTGGTACTTTGGCCCATATAAAAATGGTTCCTTTTGGTTTTTCTGCTTCAATCCCCATATCACTTAAAGCCTGATGCATCGTCTCCATTCGTTTTTGCAGAATGTGATTATTTTCCTTTACAGAAGATAGATCACTCTTCAAAGCACTAGCAGCTGCTTTTTGGATAGGTAAAAACTGTGAAGTGTCAACATTACTTTTAAGCGTTGAGAGAGCATTGATGACTGTTTCATTACCAACAACATATCCAATTCTCCATCCCGTCATATTAAAACTTTTCGATAAAGAACCAAATTCAACTGCCCATTTTTTTGCATCAGGAACTTGCATTATACTTGGTGACTTATAGCCATCAAAAGTTACTAAATCATAAGCCGCATCATGCGCAATCACTAAATTATGCTTTTTCGCAAATGTAACCGTTTCCAAGAATGTGTTTAATTCAACGGTTGCTGATGTTGGATTGCTCGGATAATTTAAAAACATTAACTTCGTCTCACGAGCGAAACTGTCCAACTTATCGAACTGTGGAACAAATTTATTTTCTTCCTTTAACAGAAATTCCACCGGTTTACCACCCGCAAGCAGCACTGCTGTCTTATAAACCGGATAACCCGGATTTGGTATGAATACTTTGTCACCAGGATTAATGACGGCTTGGGTAAGGTTAGCAATCCCTTCTTTAGACCCGATAAGTGTTAATATTTCAGTTTCAGGATTTAAATCAACACCATAATGTTCCTTATAAAAAAAGGCAACAGCTTCTTTAAATACCATCGTCCCATTATATGGTGAATATCGATGGTTCTCAGGCTCTTTAGCACTACGAATTAATTTCTCAACGACAAAATTAGGTGTTGGTAAATCAGGGGCTCCAATCCCTAAATCAATAACATCTACACCTTCCCTTTGTAATTCCTTTTTTCGTTTTTGAAATTCAGAAAACAAATACGGGGGTAAATTTTTTACTTTGTTTGAAACATGTTTCATGAATGCCCTCCTATTTCACTATATGAAATGCTATTTCATATCTCAGCTAATAGTATAAGTGAACTTTCAAATATTTTCAACAGTCAAAACAAATTATATTTTTTAAAAATAAAATCATTTGTCCAATATTTTCTTTTCATCTATTTTATTTCTTCTTAAAACACCCACCCACATACATAGGAAGTAAATATAACAATTTATATCATATGTATCCAACTCATGTTATACTGAGTAATTATGTTTACAACTAAGATATTTATATAGAAAGAAGGATAAACATGCAAGCAGAAAAAGACCAGTGGACGACAAAATTAGGTTTTATTTTATCGTCAGCTGGTGCTGCCATAGGGTTAGGTGCCATTTGGAAATTTCCATATGTGACAGGTATGAATGGTGGTGGCGCATTTTTCCTTTTATTTATTATTTTCACCATCATTATAGGACTTCCTCTGTTGATTGCCGAATTTATTATTGGAAGAGGTGCCGAGAAAGAGGCAGTAAGCGCATATAAACACTTGGCAAACCACCCAGTATGGTCCTTCATCGGACGTTGGGGAGTAATTGGAGCTTTCCTTTTAATGTCTTTTTATAGTGTCGTTGGTGGCTGGGTTTTGATTTATAGTGTTTTATCCCTCTTCGGTAAAGTAATTCAAGAAAATGCTGATTATGCTTCCAGTTTTGCTTCAATTACAGAGAATCCCTTCATAACTATTATAGGATTGGCTTTATTTGTCATGATCAATATTTTTGTCGTATCGTTTGGAATTAAAGATGGAATTGAAAAAACAAGTAAGATCTTAATGCCTTTACTTTTTATATTTTTCATTATTCTCGTTGTTCGTGCATTCACTTTTGAAGGAGCAATGGAAGGAATTCAATTTTTCTTAAAACCAGATTTTACGCAGCTAACAGCGGAGAATATTTTATCTGCACTTGGCCAATCCTTCTTCTCATTGGCAGTAGGAATTTCAGTAATGGTTACTTATAGCTCTTATTTAAATAAAGAAGTTAGTTTGCCATCATCAGCTCTAAGTGTCGCGATAATGAATATTTTTGTTTCACTTTTAGCGGGATTAGCGATTTTCCCAGTTGTATTTTCGTTTGGACTTGAACCTGCAGAAGGCCCTGGCTTATTATTTGTTGTTTTACCGGAGGCTTTTGCACAAATGCCATTCGGCACCTTGTTCTTGAGCTTATTTTTCTTATTATTTTTATTTGCCGTGTTAACCTCATCTTTCAGTTTGTTGGAGATTATTACGTCAGCCTTTACAGTAAAAAAGAACCGTTCACGTAAGAAAGTCACTTGGATTGCTGGAACTTTCGTATTTATTGCAGGAATACCTTCCGCTCTATCGTCTAGCAACTTATCTGATTTTAAAATCTTTGGACTCACTGTATTTGATGTAACTGACTATCTTGTCAGCAATATTATGTTACCAATTGGCTGTTTAATGATTGCATTATTCATTGGGTATGGGATGAATTACTCACTTATGAAAGAAGAATTTTTATCCGGTAACGACTTATCCTTACGTTTATATGATACATGGTTTCAGATAATGCGTTTAATTGTTCCAATAACAATCGTCATTGTATTTCTAAATTCTTTAAATTTACTATAGTTCTTCCAAATAAAAGTGGTTGAGACAAAATCATAAAGAAAAACTCTAATACATTATTCACTTCAAACTAAAAATTAAATCCGAACAGTAATTTAAATCACTGTTCGGATTTTCTGTCTTTAACACTCTCCCCCAGTCTTTTTTCAAGAGCTTTTTTACCGTTCAATTAAAATTATGAAGCTCTTCTATTTGGATTTTTTGCATCTTTGTCATGAATATTTAAGTAAACGTTTGCGACAAATACGATAAGACCTACCGCTAAGAGTCCGCCCCCTGTAAATGTAAATATATGTGCAAAATCAAGCATGCCCTTCACCTGGACCATGAACGTACTTAGCAGAAAAACTGGCAAACCAATATTATATAACCAGAAATGCCATTTACCAAGTACATTATTCCCTGCTTTAGGATATACAGAATAAATAACACCCATAATAGCAGTAGATACCCAACCTACCAAATTAACATGGGCATGTGCAGAGGCCCATTGCAACTGAAGACTAGAAGACATAAACAGACCAACAGCAATACCTATAAGAAAGTAAATAACTGCAATCTTAATCCACTTTGATCCCATAACCTCTCCTCTCTTTCTTTTATCTAAATTGTATAATTTAACTTAATATAAATATATGTGTATTCGGCTGTTTTATTAATTGCGGATAGCTACCTTATTGATTCATGTATATAAAAAAACAGAGATCACCTTTAAGCAGATAATCTCTGTTGCTTGTTTAAAGTTATAATTCTTCATCAATTTGATACACGAGAGCAAAATTATTTTCATCTAGCAATTCGGCTACATGAACACGGACTCCATGACCAAAGAATACTTCATCTTCTGTCATAGCGACAACCATTGCTTTTGTATTATTTTTCAAATCAATATAAATATCTCCGATGTGAGGTCTTAATGATTCATCGTTCTCCGCTAAATAAGAGATTGATTCATCCTCAAGACGTTGTTCTTCCGGCACTAAATCTTTATCATAATAGGCGATTTCCTGACTAGCTTCACTACGTCCAGGTACCATAACAACATACTCATGATGTTTTACCCCATTATCACGCGTTGTAACAACATTCCCGTTTTCTATGCTTCTGACTTTTTCAATTTCATTTAATGAATAATGATCCAAAAAGTCTGGTGCAGGCTTAATAATCAAAATATAATCACCTGGTTCAGGAACTTTGGATTCATCAATCGTATACCGTTTTCCATAAAAAATAAATGTATCATTGTTTTGAGGTCTATAAAGCGATATTTCACTAGCTTGTGTAAGTATTTGCTTCATATCTTTCAAACGATATAGATGAACTGAGTTTCTGAACATAGGTTTTACAGAATATACTTTATGAAGTTCGTTTTTATAAAAAACAAATTGTCCTTTTCTAACTTGGAATAACTTCATTCAGGCAGCCTCCCTTTATTTGGTATTGGAATTAAAATAAGTATATTTTTAATTAAATCATGTCCTCTTTGAAAAACTATGCTAGAGCAAGCCTAGAAGATGAAATTTTTTAGGTTTTTTTAATACCTAATTATGCAATAAGAAATATGTTTACATTTGTATTTCTGCTAAAATAAAACAATTGTCCTTTTTACTTTTCCTAATTAACAAGTTTTTAAACATATTCATGTAATAGTCTTGCCCAAAAAAGTATAATTGTTTCAATAAAAAGTAATTGATTGGTAATTAACAACAGAGTGGGAACTCTAAAAAATAAATCAATCATTGTTTTATATTCTTTAGTTTTATCTGTCAACGAACATTTTCTTTCATATGGACAAATGGTATATCTGTGTCTACCTCACCGAATAACTGCTCTATGTTTAAGTCTTTCCCATTTAACCAATTTGCGAAATCAAATGTATAGGGCTCCCGATTACCACCTAATGCAAACCATGCCTTTTTTTCCCTCGGAAAATATGCTGCAGTATGAATCGTACCAGCCCAATTTTTATATTGCTTTGAAAAAACACCTTTATCTTCATCATTTAGCATGCGAAATGCTTGATATGCATCGGAAACATAATGTTCTTGCTCTTTCATTACTTGAAGACGTTGTTTTGAATCATCTAAATGATACCGATTTTCATCTTTTAATATTTCAAAATGGTTTGTACACATATTTTCGTTTCTAACTTCAACTTTACGGGGGGATGTTTCCACAATAAATGTTTCTCCCTTTTCATCAAGCAGGACATAACTAAAGGAATGACGATGTGGAATCTCTTTTAACATATTAATTGCTTCTTCGGTTGATGCACAATTTTCAAGAATTAATCGCCCGATCATATTACAAACAAATCCATCTCCAGGTTTTCTTCGATGCATAAAATTATATCCCATCGCAAGACCCTTTTCGTTCATCCCATCCATTCGACCTGTAATACGTTGAGAAGGACCAATAACTGCATATCCTTTATCTGTTGGCTGAAATAACGTATAGCGACCTTCATATGTTTTAGGTTGATAATCATAATTTCGAACTAAGTAATCAGATCCTGTAAAAATCGAACAGCCACTTTTATTATATTCCAACCTATATCCGCCAAACTCCTGTAAAACTTTTGTCATCGTCCAGCCTAAGGCATCTTGGAACCCTTGAAACTCATCCCACATTTGAGGAGCAAATTGCATAAAAATATCTTTCGTTTCTTGTTCATCGATCGTAAAACGTGGGCGTCTTACTTTCCATTGTTTCTTTCTATTATCTAATATAAAAGAATCCTTCAAGAGTATACCTTGTTTTTTTCCAAATTCATAATGATTTCCACGGAATTGAATTACGTCACTATAAATTTCTTGCATTACAACGATCCCACCCATTTTCACAGACTATTCTTAGTTTAACATATATTACTGAGAAAGGAATTGATTCGAATCCGTTTTAACATAATATCGTAATATCGTTAGGGTATTCATAAACAGTTTTTAGTCAAAAACAACCTGATGCTGATTTTGTCTATCATCCTGTATACGATGAGAAAATAAACACCGTATCCAACCAACAGGGTTCCGATACGGTTATTAGGATGAACGATTATTTTTTTGCTGCTTCAATTTCTTCAACTAATAAAGATAATTCTTCCCATCTTTCCATTTTCTCATTTAATTCTTCTTCTAATTCTTGTTGCTTCACATATAAATCTTGCACTTTTTCTATATCACTACCAGCTTCCGCGATCCGTTCTTTTATATCTTCTATCGACTCTTCAAGTTCCATAATCTCATCTTCAATGACGTCCCATTCTTTTTTATCATGATAAGATAATTTCTTCCGTGTAGTACTTTTTGGTTTTTCTTTCTTGTCTTGTTTCTCTATCTTTTGCTTTTTTTCGGTAGTTTGTTGATTTTTGGAAATGTATTCGCTATAATTCCCGTAAAATAACTGAATGTTACCTTCACCTGAGAAGACAATTAAACGGTCAACAACACGATCAAGAAAATACCTATCGTGTGAAACAGTAATAACGACGCCCGGAAAATGTTCTAAATAATCTTCCAACACCCCAAGTGTTTGTGTGTCTAAATCATTTGTTGGCTCATCTAGAAATAAAACATTCGGTTCAGTCATTAAGACTTTTAATAAATATAGTCGCCTTTTTTCTCCACCAGATAATCGGCGAATATATGTCCATTGTTGTCTGCGGGAAAATAAAAATCGTTCCAGCATCTGCTCTGCAGTTATCACATTCCCATCTCTTGTTGTAATAACTTCAGCTGTTTCTTTAATATAGTCGATAATCCTTAATGATCCGTCTAGTTCTTCATCACTTTGAGTGTAGTAGCCAATTTTGACGGTTTCACCAATATCTACTTCTCCCTCGTCTGGATCTACTCGTTTCGCCATAATGTTTAAAAAGGTCGTTTTTCCGGATCCGTTTGGGCCAACAATTCCCAAACGATCGCCTGGTAAGAACAGATGGCTAAAATCTTCTATTAACTTTTTATCACCAAATGTTTTGCTAACATTTTTAATTTCAATAACCTTTTTTCCTAACCGCGTGCTTCCAGCTTGAAATTCAACCTGTTGTTCCTTGGTATGAAATGTTTTATTTTTCATTTCATCAATGCGCTCAATCCGCGCCTTTTGTTTTGTTGAACGTGCTCGCGCTCCGCGTTTTAACCAGGCTAATTCATTTCTCAATGTATTATAATGTTTTTGTTCACTTTTTTGTTCAAGTTCTTCACGTTCAGCTTTCTTTTCAAGAAATAATTCATAGTTACCTTCATAGTGATATAAATTCCCTTTATCTAATTCAAAAATCCGGTTTGTTACCCGATTTAAAAAATACCTGTCATGGGTAACAAGTAATAAAGCTCCCTGATAAGTAGCTAAATAAGTTTCTAGCCATTCAATCGTTTCATTATCTAAATGGTTTGTCGGCTCATCTAAAATAAGTAAATCAGCAGGTTGAATCAACGCTTTAGCAATAGCAACCCGTTTTTTTTGACCGCCTGAAAGCTCGGCTATTTTTCGGTTGAAATCTGTAATGCCTAATTTCGATAGTATCGTTTTAGCTGCTGTATTCGCATTCCAAGCCTCATATTCATCCATTTTTTGTTGCATGTTCATTAAACGAGTCTGTGCTTTTTCACTAGACGCATTTAACTGCATATCAAGTAATGCTTGCTCATATTCGCGCATTACTTTCATGATATCTGAATCACCATAATAAATTTGCTCGATAACCGTTAAATCCATATCTAAATCAGGTTCTTGCTTTAAATATTCAATTCGATAGTCTTTTGCATGATGGATGGTGCCAAATTCAGCTGATTCTACCCCTGCAATGATTTTTAGAAAAGTAGATTTTCCGGTACCATTTACACCAATAAGTCCAATCCGATCTTGTTCTGTGATGGTGCAGGAAATATCTTCAAATAAAACTTTATCTCCATATGATTTATATAATTTTTCAACTTTTAGCATATGTTAACCTTCCTCATTCTTCCTGTTCTTCTTCATCTGGGCTAAGTGACTTCTTTTTAAAAAGACTTTTTACAAATAGAACAATTAAAAATAAGAGCCATGAAGTGACAAGATAAAAAATAATCTTCCCGACTTGATCCATATCGTTAAAGAAGAAAGCCATCCCAGCCCAAATCACTCCAATTGCTAAAATTTGATACCCAAAAAACTTCATTTCATTTACCTCCAAAAATAGAACAACGCTATCTTCTAGTTTAGCTTACGTTACAGTTTTTTTCCATCATAAAAGAAGGATAAATCTGGGTTTACAAATAATCATGTTTTTATTATAACATTGGGACAGAATTAGATATTTCACAAGAAAAAAGCCACCTACTATTATAAGGATGGCAGTACAAACCAAAAAGTATTTTCACTATCGGACGAGGAATAGCCGATATTTCCGTTATGCTTTTCAACAATTTCTTTAGCAATAGCAAGTCCAAGGCCTGAACCTCCAGTTTCCTGATTTCTTGATTCCTCCACTCGATAAAACCTATCAAATAAGTGTTTGATATCGCGTTTGTCTATCATCTTCCCAGGACCTGTAATACTTATCTTGTACCCCTTTTGAATTTCCTCTCCTTCGATATAAATCGGAGTATGTCCCTCATAATAACGAATCGCATTATCGAGCAAATTACTTAACACTTGCTGGATTCCCTCTATATTTATGTTTAACTTTTTACTTTCAATATCAGCGATAATAGGGATGTTGGATTGGTCTAACTTATAGTTAAACATCGATACACTCTGATTAACTTGTTCTTTAATGTTCGTGAATTCCTTTTGAAGAAAACCTTGGTCAGCATGATGGTTCCATTCTTTTAATTTGTCCATATTCTCTATTAAATGTGTAAGGCGATTGACTTCCTGATATAATGACGAATACATGTCTTTATCACCCTTTAAATGGCCTTCACTTAATGCATATAGATAACCATTTAAATTAGATAGTGGTGTTCGAAATTCATGGGAAATATCATTAATCAATTTGCCTCGCTCTTTTTCATTCATTTTTAATTGAGAAATCAGGCGATTAAACTGTTCAGTAAGATGGCCTACTTCGTCTTCGGAATCAACCTTAACTGGTGCAGGAAATTCTCCTTTTTGCAACTGTTTCGTCGCCTCAATCAAATCACGTACAGGTCTTAGTATTTTTTTAATTAAATAAAAATGTACAAAACTCCCTAAAGCAAGTCCAATCACACTAAAAATCAATACGTATTGTAAAAAGGTTGAATTAAATTGTTGTTGGCGTAAAGTTTCAAAGTTTCCAATTCCTCCTGCTATAAAACATGCAGTACGATAAATGGCCCAGCTACTTACACCGATTGTCCCAGCAATGACAATAAAATTAACAAAGGATAACCTCCATAGTAATCCACTTGGAAGCCACCTTTTAAGACGAGGTAACAAATTTATACCCCATTCCCCGCACTGTTTGAATGCGTTCTGGTGAAGATGGTACTTCTTCTATTTTCTCTCTTAACTTTTTAATGTGGGCATCAATTGTTCGATCAAGAACTATTTTTTCAGCATGAGGGTAAAGTTCGTCAACAAGTTGTTCTCTCGTAAAAACAATGTTAGGTTGTTGCATCATTAAATATAATAGTTGGAATTCATGTTTCGTTAAATTTATTTCTTTATCATAAAGTATAACTTGTCCTCTTCGCGGCATGATACTAAGTCCGTCGAAAACAATTTTTTGACAAAACTGACCAGTACGTCGGAGCACCGCCTCCACATTCGCCATTAATTCATCAGGATTAAATGGTTTTGTCATATAATGATCTGCACCCATTTTCAAACCAGAAATACGATCATCCACCCGAACTTTAGCAGATAACATAATGATGGACACATCAGGATCGATATCTTTAGCCCACCTGCAAAACGCTTCTCCACTCAACTTTGGCAACATTAAATCAAGGATAATTAAACAAGGATGAGTATTTAAGAAAACACTTTGTGCTTCTTCCCCATCCCTCGCCTCAACAACAGAGTAGTTATTTTTTTCTAAATAACTACATATTAACTTCCGAATCATTTCATCATCTTCGACAACTAAAACACTTTGTTTCATGATGACACCTCAAATTTTCACAAATAAAATCTGGGGGGGATAATCAATACTTGCCATAAGCGTTTGAAACACCCCCACTTAAACTATAAATCTCTAGTCCATTTTTTCATATTCTTGAACCATTAAATCATAATTCATTGCGCCCATCGCTTTATATCGGATGATCCCTTCTGAATCAATCATAAAGGACGTTGGAATAGGTTGAATTTGATACGTAGTAGAGGCACTATTTTCTTCATCCATTAAAATAGGAAATTCCATACCATAATTCTTAACAAATTTCGGTACGTTATCATAATTATCTTCCGTCTGCGTAAGATTTACAGCTAAAATCTGGATATCTGTGTCTTCATAGAATTCTTGCATGTCTGGAATTTCTGCTCGGCAAGGTGCACACCAAGACGCCCAAAAATTAATCATAACACGTTCCCCTCTTAAGTCAGAAAGCTTTACTTCGCCCCCTTCTAATGTGGGCAATTCAAAATCTGGGGCTCGGTTGCCAACTTCAAGGCCCACTTCAATGTCATCTTCTGATTCCTCCACTTGCGCACTATCTGAACTAATCACAAAATCATAAATCGCCCACCCGACCATTCCAACGATAACGATAATTAAAATAGTTCTTTTCAATTGAATACACCACCCTGTATTATCCTAGTTTTTCAAGCCAAGTTCCTTCTACGAGATTCAATAAAAATTCCGAAATACGTGGCATTTGTCCTGTAAATAAGACGAATCCCATAATAACCATTATTGCCCCACCGACTTTCATAATAATCCCACTATGCCTTGTGATCCAACGTGTGGATCCGAGAAAGAAGGTTAATATAAGAAATGGTAGAGCAAATCCAATAACATACATAAACGTATAAATAACGCCTTGTCCTGGATTACTGGCTGCAAGCAATAGAATAGAACCAAAAATAGGACCAATACACGGAGTCCATCCTGCTGCAAATCCTAATCCGATAAAGAAAGTTCCTACATAGCCAACTCGTTTTTTATTGGACTGAAAACGTTTCTCTTTCATTAAAGCTGGAATTGTAATCCACCCAGCAACAAACAATCCCATCACAATGATAAACACACCAGCAAGACGCTGAATAAGTAATCCGGAATTACCAACTAGTAATGATTGTATCCATTGTCCCAGGAAAGAAGCTCCTATACCTAGTCCAATGAAAACAAGTGAAACACCTAATAAAAAGAAAAGGGAATGGGTTAATAATTTACTTCTTACATGCGTATTTTGTTTCCCTTGCAGTTCTTTTACACTAATTCCGGTAATATAGGATAAATAAGCTGGAAAAATCGGCAGTACACATGGAGATAAAAACGAAAGTGCACCTGCACCCAAAGCTAAAAATACCCCAACCAATAAAAATGTATCTGCTTCAATAACACCCATTATAACACCTGCTTTCGTAGTTTATAATAACTGAAACCTGTAAAAATAATTGTTAAAGCAAAATTAAACCATGGCCTCATGGTATATCCAAATAAGGTCACCATTGGGAAGGTGATGGATAATATGAATTGTCCAAGTGCCCATCCAGTGATTAATATTAAAGCCATTCTTTGGATCGATAATTTTCTTTGAAATAACAAATAGCATATTAACAGTATCATTAGAAGGATCAATTGGTTTAATCCTTGTTTACTCCCTGATTCAATCAACTGAATAAATTCATAACTAAAGGTGCTTGCTAAAAAGACAGGAACAAAAGCTCCCAACCACTCTTCTACATTGAATGGATGTTTCCAAATCTTGTACCCAATATTAATGAAGAAAAAGAATGTTGCTAAATAAACAGCAGCAGCATTACTTGGATAAGCTAAAACAGCAAGTGGATCACTTATAAATGTTGAAACATTTAACAAAATTTTTCCGATCCAAATAAAGATAACGAAATTTATAATTAACGAAAGTACCTCTTCAAGTTGCTTCTTTTTCTGTTCTGATTGTAGGGGGCTTGTAATATAGTAAAAAACAATACCGATAATGAAACTTCCAATCACCATACCTACAGATTTAATAATCCACATTGCCACCATAAAATTCCTCCACACTCTTCATTCCATCTCTATAATATAGAAGGTTTATGAAAATTTCATGAAAGACAGCTTAACTTCATAAATTGTCCATATTTTTTTGTAAAAGCTTACTTAATTGAAAGATATGCTTGGATAAATAGAAAATTAATTAGGCTGTTGAAAATTATGTTTTTTAGTATTTAAATACAATTCTTGGTATACTAAAATAAATATGTTCAATGGAAAGCTGGTGGTTAAGTTGAGTATAACAACAGGAGAAAATAACGCATTAACTGATGTTTTTGGTGTAAGTGTTGGACATATTACTTTATATGAAAACCTGCCTAACGATGAAACGATTTGTACAGGTGTAACTGCAATTCTCCCACATCAAGGCAATCTTTTTAAAGAGAAAGTACGAGCTGCAGCACACGTAATAAACGGGTTCGGAAAATCTTGTGGATTGGTTCAAGTTGAAGAGCTCGGTTTAATTGAATCACCAATAATGCTCACCAACACGTTTAGCGTTGGAGCTGTTCTAGATGGAACATTAAAATATATGCTTGAAGAAAACAAGGAAATCGGTGATACAACAAGTTCGATTAATGTTGTTGTCGGTGAATGTAATGATAGTTATTTAAATTCCATGCGACTTCAAAAAGTACAACCAGAACATGCTATCTCTGCTATTAAAAATGCCAAAAACAATGACAGTTTCGAACAAGGAGCAGTTGGTGCCGGAAAAGGAATGGTTTGCTTTGGCTACAAGGGCGGTATTGGCTCATCCTCCCGTGTGATTACCAATAAAGACAACTCGTACACTATCGGCTGTCTTGTTTTGAGTAATTTCGGGAAACGAGCTGAAGCTCTATTTGCCGAATGGAATGAAAAAGAAATAAACACACCAGACGGGTCAATTATGATGATTATTGCAACAGATGCTCCTCTGTATGACAGGCAATTGAAACGAATAGCAAAGCGATGTGCAGCAGGGCTCGGACGGACGGGAAGCTACATGGCAAATGGCAGTGGTGATATTGCTATCGCATTTTCCACAGCAAATACATACCAACATCACAATGATTCAGAAATAGAATCTCTAGACTTTATTAGAGACGATACACCACTGATGAATCAAATTTTCCAGGCAACAGCAGACACTACTGAAGAAGCTATTCTTAATTCATTGAAATATGCTAATACTACGAAAGGAAGAAAAGGAAGAATCATCGAAAAGGCACCTTTTACTAAGAATAATAAAACTGAGGTGAATTAAATGAAAATTGAAGTGATTACTTTAAATAAAGAAGATACACTGCAAGCTGAGAAATTAGGAGCTGATCGAGTAGAATTGGTCAGCGCTATCCAAGAAGGTGGATTGACTCCTAGTTATGGAACCATTAAAAACGTACTAAAAAATACGAAGATTGATGTTCAAGTAATGGTAAGGCCACATAGTTATGGCTTTATTTATGATGAAAAAGACTGGGAAACAATAAAAGAGGATATCTCAATGATTAAACAATTAGGCGGAAATCGCATTGTATTAGGAGCAATTACCGAAGATGGTGTTGTTGATGAAGCATTATTAGAAAAGGTTATTGAACTCGCACCAAATATCGATATCACATTTCATCGAGCTTTTGATCAAGTAACTTCTCAAAAAGATGCATATAAAACATTGTGCAATTATAAAAATGTCAAACGTATTTTAACATCTGGCGGAAAAGATAAAGCATTGGATGGAGTAAACAATCTTCGTGAACTCGTTACACTTTCTAAGGAATTGGAAGGTCCTGAGATTTTAGTAGGCAGTGGGGTGTCTCCTGATAACCTGGCTCACTTGCACAATAAAATTGGCGCAAATGAATATCATATTGGCTCTGGAGTAAGAATGGACGGAGATTTCGGCAAAGATTTATCAGGTGAAAAAATAGCACAAGCGAAAACAGTGGTTAACTAATAAAGTAAATTAATGGCACATCAGTTGATATGGCTAACAACTTCGTTGACCTCCACTACAGGTGGCTGCTTTCCGCGGGCCATAGGACGATAAACTTAGAAAGTACACCGCCCATAATATAAACCCAATTATAGATAATGGAGATAGTCCAAATCAAAAAGGTTCGAATCATCAAAAGTAAATGATTCGAACCTTTTTTAAATTTTTTGGCTAGTTTTGTCCCAGCCTCTTTCAACGTTTTATGGTTCTATTTACGTATTTTTTCTATTGCATCGGCAACGAATTGAACACTCGTTCCAACGATCACTTGAATATTATGCTTTCCAACAACATTCGTTCCTGGAACTCCTGTTGATTTAATTTTACTTTCATCTACTTTGTCCATATCTTTTACTTCCACTCTCAAACGTGTTGTACAATAATCAACAGATGTGACGTTTTCATCGCCACCAAGTCCTTCATAAATTTGTGCAGCCATTACTGCTGTTTTATCTCCTTCAGCTGGGGCATCTTCACCTTCTTGTTCAGTTTCCCCTTCATCTTCTCGCCCAGGAGTTTTCAAGTTGAACTTGACAATCAAGAAGCGGAATAAGAAGTAATAAATAACCGCAAATACGAGACCTTGAACGATTAGCATATATGGTTGATTAGCAATTGGATTCGTAAAGCTTAAAAAGTAGTCTACAAATCCAGCACTAAATCCAAATCCTGAAGTCCACTGGAAAAATGAAGCAACAAAGAGTGAAATTCCAGTTAATAAAGCATGAACTACATATAATGCAGGTGCTAAGAACATGAATGAGAACTCAAGTGGCTCCGTTACACCTGTAAAGAAAGCCGCAAACGCAGCAGCTAACATCAAAGAGGCAGCTGTTTTCTTACGTTTTGTTTTAGCCGTATGATACATCGCTAGTGCTGCACCAGGTAAACCAAACATCATAATTGGGAAAAACCCTGCCTGATACATACCTGTTACACCTTTTTCCCCTTCACTCGCCAAGAATTTACCGATATCATCGATTCCCGCAACATCGAACCAGAATACCGAGTTCAATGCGTGATGTAAACCTGTTGGAATAAGTAAACGGTTAAAGAAACCATATAATCCCGCACCAATAGAACCTAGATTACTAATTCCTGTACCGAACGCTACAAGCCATTGATAAACTACTGGCCAGACGAAGTATAATACAGCTGCAGTTACAACCATTGCGGCTGCAGACATGATCGGCGCAAGTCGTTTTCCACTAAAGAATGCAAGCGCATCTGGCAACTTAACACTACTAAATCGATTATACATCGATGCAGAAATAACACCTGTAATAATACCAATGAACACGTTATCATTTTGTTCAAATGCAGCATTAACGCTATCTTTATCTATCCCTTGTAAATCTGCAACAGACTCAATAGAGAGTAGTGAGCTAACAACTAAAAATCCAACCAATCCACTCAGACCTGCTGCACCATGTTTATCCTTCGATAACCCTATCGCAATACCGACTGCAAATAATATACCTAAATGATCTAGAATAGATGTACCGGCAGATTGTAAGAATGTTCCAACTACATTTCCGTCTGAAAAACCTAGAATCCAGTTTCCAATACCTGCTAATATCGCGGCTGCCGGTAACACAGCAACAGGTAACATTAAAGCACGGCCCAGGTTTTGAAACCATTTCATCATTGTTATTTCCCCCTATCTTTTATTTGAGCTTTTCCAATTGAATTAGCTGCTATTTAATTCATCTTATTTCGTAAGAATTAATTTACTATATAAATGAAAAAAGCAATTATAATCACGAAGAAATATAAATATGTTACAAAGTGCAAATCCATTATTTATTGCTTTCTAAGTCTTTCAATATGAAGTGTAATATATCCTAGTTCTTCTTCCGGTAAATCAATCCCATACTTGTCAGACAAATCTTTCGCTACTTTCAAAGCACAGTCATAAGCCATCCTAAATTTATGTTTAATCATCGTAAACATTTCCTCATCCATCGTATGTGCTTTATGATTTTTACTGCGAGTTAAAGCAAAACGTAAATGAGTAATAAGACGTTCATATGAAATATCGTCTTCCTCAATAGCAATATTGAAGTAGTCCTTAATTGTATTAACCATATCTCTTATTATTGCAGTTTGTCTGACCGTTTCGTGTAAATCACCTCCTTGAATTTTCATTGTATGAATATGAAGAGCTATAAAAGCAGCTTCATCAATTGGCATGTTAATATCAAGCTTTTCCTTAATATGGTTAAGTGCCCATAACCCGACATCAAATTCCTTTTTATATAAAATTTTTATTTCTTGCAACAGTTTATTTTTTAGATGAATACCTTCTTTCTCTCTTTCAATCGCAAAGGAAAGATGGTCTGTCAGTCCAATTCGAATATGCTCATTTAACTCAACATCCAAGTAGTCTTCCGCATAATCAATAATTTCTTCCGCAAGAATAATATGCTCTTCAGGAATACGTTGAAGGAGCTGATGTAGTTTTTCATTTTCTTTTAGTATAAATAACTTCTCAATTTTACCTTGCTGAACAATATCATTTTTCGTTTTATTAAAGCCTACCCCAGCCCCTATTGCTATCTTTTCTTCGCCTTCATCCATAATAACTACTGCATTATTATTTAAAACCTTTGTTATTTTCATCACAAGCCACCCTTATTTCTAAGCCTTCTTTACTTAGTTTACTGAAGCTGTGATTATGACTGTATCTCCTGCTGTAGCTTCTTTTTCCTCGGTCATTGTAAACTGCTTGTCTCCATCATTACTATTTGTAATAACGATGGGGGTAATAATATCACTGGCATTTTCTTTCACATATTCTAAATCAAAATCAACCAATGAATCTCCAACGGAAACTTTGTCATCTTGAGCGACATTCATTGTAAATCCTTCTCCTTTTAAGCTAACGGTTTCAAGGCCAATATGAATCAAAATCTCTGTCCCATCATTTGCCTTTAAACCAACCGCATGTTTCGTTTCAGGCACTTGAACTACCGTTCCTTCAATGGGAGAGATAACCTTTCCCTCACTCGGCATGATTGCTATCCCTTCACCCATCATTTTTTGATTAAATACAGGATCAGGTACTTCCTCAAGTGGAACTATTTTACCATTCATAGGGGCATATATTTTTATTTCTTGTTGTTCTTTAGATTTTTTAAAAAGATTTTTAAACATTGTTGTATTCTCCTTTTGTGTAATTCCCTCATATATATTATAAACATGTCTTAGTTATTATTATGATAATGGTCTATTAATATATACTTTTATTCCTTGCTTTTGTATCCTTGAAACAGAACATTATCGATAAAAAAGGCATGGTGGTCCTATGAGAAGTTTATAAAACAATCCCTAAGAAGTACCACCATGCCTAATCAAGTTAGTAACATGTGATTAATATGTCATTGTGCTTTTATAGTAACATTTTCCTAGATTAGAATCAAATTTTTATTTTTAAAATCTTAAATATCTCTTCTTACTATATATTATAAAGCTGTAACTAATTTGTAATCATATTGAAAGAGTAACTTTTAAGAAAATAGGTTATATTGTAAAATAGAATCATATCAAAAAATTCTAATGATTTGTATAAATAGGAGGCGAATGAAGTGAAAGGGATTATTCTCGCGGGCGGAAGCGGAACAAGATTATCTCCAAGTACAGATGGATTAAATAAGCATTTACTGGCTGTCTATGATAAACCGATGATTTATTATCCATTATCTGTTTTAATGCTTGGGGGAATAAAAGATATCATGATTATCACCACGGAGATAGAGAAACCACGTTTTGAAGAATTACTAGGAGATGGTTCTTCTCTTGGTATATCACTCACCTATAAAGAACAAACGAACCCCAACGGTATTGCTGAGGCTTTAATCATTGCGGAAGATTTTATAGGAAAGGACGATGTCACTTTAATTCTTGGAGATAATATTTTTTATGGTCAAGGATTTACCAATCTCTTCAGGCAAGCAATTAAAAATCATGAACACGCTACTGTATTTGGCTATCGTGTGAAAGAT
>Ga0079226_10001392_pt1 | contig 18543 bp, 10 predicted proteins | sample Poulit2014_FD_76345 | JGI IMG/M metagenome (GOLD analysis project Ga0079226, IMG submission 76345) | Agricultural soil microbial communities from Georgia to study Nitrogen management - Poultry litter 2014 | ecosystem: Environmental > Terrestrial > Soil > Agricultural land | place: USA: Georgia... | reverse complement strand
TAAGTGGAGCCATTGTGGTAACTACCTAAAAACAGACCTTGAGAAGCACTGTTTGTTTGTTCTGCTTTGTAATCGAGAAAATCAAAAGAGTCTATTTGAATTCCGTTTGTATACATTAAACATTGAGAACCATTCATAACTGCTACAATATGAAGTTTTGTGCCTGCTCTCAACCCACTTACAGTGAATAATTGGTTGTCATCTATAGACGAAGCATGAACCCTTAAATATTGACCGTAATTATATATATTGAATCCACCGTTGCCGTTACCAACGAATGTTCCTATAAGTGTTGCGTAGGTTGTTATAGGTTCAGCTATCTCAGCAGTTACCTCTAAAGTTTTGGCGGCTACCCTACCTTCGGTATACCCTACATAATCATCCACCCCATCGAATTTCAGTCCAGTCGATAAAAGTCCGGTTTTATCATAACCGGATTCAGCCGTATAGTTGAAGTTTTGTAGAGTTCCGTGATTACCGTTCCCACTCAAATCCTCAGCAATATCTTTATTGCTAAAACTGTTATCCATTCCGCTGAAGTCGTACCAGAGAACCAACCCATCCCGTATAGGATTGGGATGGATTACTTGGCCTCCTTGTCGGATAAAGGGTACGTTTAATTCGCCTAGTTCCATGCTTATACCCCCTCAATAAAGTAGAGTGTGTTGGGGTCTATCTCAGTGAGTTGACTATACTCATCCCTTGTATAGATTTTAGGAGGAATACGTAAATCAGCTTTCTGAGACTCGTCTAGGTCAGAGTAGGCTACTGTACCATCCTTACCATTAAGAGATTCTAACCACTCAGCTTCTGAACCTATAAAGCCATTTATTACAGCTTCCTCATAAGCAGAGTCTCCAGTATCTCCTTTTTCACCTTTGAGATTTGCAATCCATTCTTCCTCTGTTCCTGAGAAACCATTGTCTACAGCCACTTTATAAGCAGAGTGTCCCCTAATGGCTTCCTGTTGGTCAGCATTCAACATATCAAACGTTAGGCTATCTCCAGTTTCACCTTTAAGGCTCTGCCATTGCTCGTCAGTAAAATCTTCAAAAGTAAACGCATCACCTTTTTCTCCACGAAACTTCTCAGGGTCTGCTTCAATCATAGCTGATACTTGTGCTTCTACTTGTGGAGCTAATGCTGCAATAACATCATCTCTCATAGCATCTACAACAATATCAATTGTCATCAAGTCAGATTCTTCTGCATCAACGACATCGTAAGCTTCTACAACCCTTATAATGAAAGAGTCAGACGTAGATGGAAAATACTGTTCATTGATTTTTATATACACTTCATAATCTGCAACAGGTAGGATTTCATCCAATACAAAGGTCGCCACACCATTGGCAACAGTAACCTTTGGCAAAGCTTTTAGCACTTCTGTTTTACTATCTATAATTTGTGCTATACCTGTAGTTTCTGGTAGATTTATAACTTCTTTATTTCTATCTTTGAGCTCAAAGGTTAAGGGAGTTTTATCACCTTGAACCACATGTAATACTCTAGCCTCATTGAATCCAGCTAGAGTAAGGTAACTATTAAACAAAGATTTGCTGTTGTTCATAACACATCTCCTCTTACTCTATTTTAAATTGTCTTAAGTGTTCTACCATTAATCGCTTCCTCTCGGATTCCTAGAAAAAATAGTGTGACACCTGTATTGCGGCTTGTATAATACCAAAGAGTCCAGTAGCCACGATTCCCATAAGCACCAAAACTTCACGGCTCTTCTTACCCATCTTTTCAGAAGTCTCATCTTTGAAATCCTCAAGGGATTCTAACTGATGGTCACGGGAGATATTTTCTTTTTGTATTTCTATGATTTCAGAGCGCATAATCTTAGACTCTTGAACCATTTCACGCATCATTTTTGTTTGCTCCTTGATATTATCATTTAAGTTTACGATGGTAGTAGACAAATTGTCACTGTTGTTTTTTAATTCAGTGTACATTCTGTCATGTTTATTATCTATATCTTTAATCTCAATTTTAATCTCATGGATAGCTTCATTTAGTTTAGCTTTTGTCACATATCGGTTTTCTTTTTCTTTATCCACAGCCAGTATCCTCCAATCACAGCAAGCATTGAGTGGGCTAAGGCTAATAGCATGTTAATATAGAAATTCCAGAAGACCAAACTATTGTCTATTGCTGCACCACTAAGAAGTATAAAGATTATTGCCAGACCACTATTAGCAATGAAAGCTAACCAAAATGTCGGAGAAGGCGAGGTGATGATAGATAACAATAGAAGAACCGATAGGATTAATAGTAAGCTACCCCACACATCCAGACTTATTGCCTGATGTAATGCTATGTACCATTCACTCTCCAAGATTACTGGTTCCGTTAACTTTAAGAAAGCAACTCCTCTCCCACCAGAAACGAGAGCTAAGAACACATAAAACACAATAGCGATACTCTCACTTTGTGACAGATGTTTTACAACTAGTAGGTCTCGTTTTCTCTTTTTTTTGTAATTATTCTTTTCCAATTAACACACCTGCTTTTTATAAAAATGAAGAGGGGAGTGACCCCTCTAATGTTTGTGCTTACTTCCATGTACCCCAATCTTTTCCAACTTTACCTGTTTTACTATTCCAAGTCTTGACAGGAATCCACTGGTCTGATTTGAGGTCGAGCAGCCAGATGTGACCATCGTTCCTTGCGATTTCTCGGTAGTCAAGCCTTTGACCCGGTTTCATCCAACCTGTAGATGGAGCATCTAGCTCTGGGCTTCCTTTGCGCTTCTTGATGCGTTGATTACCATTAATCCAAACGCCTTTAAGAGGCTTCCACTGTGCGCCTGTGTGCTTGTTATATTGCCATTTAGCTGAGCTGCTAGAAGTTTTCTTAGGCTTGCTTGCTGCTCCAGCTATTTTAATCTTCTGTCCAACTTTAATAGTGTTTCCTTTTAAGTTGTTTAATGACTTAAGTTTAGCTACAGATGTTTTGTTTGCTTTAGCGATACCCCAGAGAGTGTCTCCTTTACGTACAGTATAAGTTGAGCCAGATGCTTTAGGCGTTGGTTTCTTAGCTGGTGCTTTAGGAGCGGATGGTTTAGACGTTTTCTTGCCATTTAGAGCATCAAGGTGCTGTTTAACTCTTCCTACAAACCAGTTCCAGTCGTTGTGTGCACGCATTTTATGTGGGCAATCTTTGCGAGTGTAGTTCCAATGTTGGCGCAGCCTGTCAGTTCCCCAACCATATTGATGAAGTATGTGTGCTGAGTATAGAGCCGCATTTTCTTCTGCTTTCTTATAGCGAGCGGATTTGGCTCCTGAGTAACCATTATCCATTGAGTAGCAGATTTCGAGACCGATAGCAAGTCTGTTCCCAGAGTCTTTAGGATTGTTGCCGTCACCGGTGTGCCAAGCGTTTCTGTTGAATGGGATTGCTTGCACAACTTCTTTATCATCAACCGCTACATGGAAAGAGGTGTAGTTATAATTTCTACGCATGTATGCAACTTCGTTACGAGCAGCCGCAGTGTTAGCAGTATTATGGATAACAAGGTAATTCGGCTTCATAGAGTAGGGTGCTTTATACTTGTACATACTTTTTGAAACCCACATATTAACAACTTTGTAACTCATTAATTATCTTCTCCTTAAAATTTTTCATAAAAATAAGGGTTGCATTTAAGCAACCCATTAGTTATTTTAAATTATTTAATTATTTTGTTTCGTCGCTTTCAATACCATTCTCTTCTTTAGCTTTCTTGTAGGCTTCAATCAATGCATCGTCATCTTCTTCGTTTTCTTCGTCAGCAGCCAATCCTACGATTCTTTCCTCGTCTTCTTCCTCTACCTCAAAACCTTCATCCCCGATGAGCTCGCTATCATCAATCTTGCCGATACCTTCCAGTTTCTCTATTTCTTTTAAATCACGTTTTTCAGACATTATTACATTCCTCCATAAAAATAGAGACCCTGAGTAACAGAGTCTCTTAATTGCTTTAATTTATTTAATTAAAAGTTTAGTTTTATATGTTTAATACTAGTCGTCTCAGTTCAGCCATCTCTTGTTTCAGCGTGTCAACTTCAGACTTAAGCTTATCGTTTTCATGAACCAACTCTTGAACACCTTTAACTGTCCATGCAGCTATCTCATAGTTCACAATACCGTCACCGTTAATCCAAGACTCAGGAGTCTCTCTTTCAACAATAACACCGTGACGGGTTTGCTCTCTTCCAGACTCTAAGTCGGAGTTAAGGTTGTAGGAGTAGAGTTGTATGTTATTTCTAAACTCATCTAGGACTGAAGTGTCCCATTTTCTAATATTCGACTTAAACTTCTCAGAAGAAGCCTCTATAAAGTTACTGGCACGTACAGGGCGATATCCAGTTTTTCCACCGTTCCACAACAGGTTGTTCGTTACACGAAGTTCTTGACTTGATACCCCAAAGTAGAAGTTAACATCTCCATCGTTAGTTCTAATACTGTTGAACATCCCGTCTCCAGCTTGGAACTCAGCATATGTATTGCGCTTGTTCTTTGCTGTTATAACCCGCATACGTTCACCAACAGCATATACATAAGAAGCAGGAGCAACAAGGTCTCCAATAAAGCCATCAGCGTTAAAGTTGCCTGTACCCATATCTCCGTTAGGATTTGTCGCATAAATGGTGTTGACTCCACGTTGTTTACTGAACCTTAATCCAGCACCATAGTCTCCCTTAGAGGTGAGGTTACCAAACGAAAGCACACCGTCTGTTCCAGCGGCGGAAGGATTCTCTTTAACCCACATCTGGAACTCGTTGAGTCCACCTCTGCTATCTCGCATTGGTCTAAAGTAAATAGAGTATTGAGAACTCTCAATGTTTGCTGTAAGATAAGAGTCCAATATAATTCTGTTTTCGTTTGAGCGCAATGCTACAACACCGAAGTTTGACTCTGCTGTGAGCCCTCTAGCTGTAGAATACTCCGTGTCGAAGAAGTTGATTGTACCAGATGACGCTGCGTCCCCATCTCCATCGACATACGTGGAGATACCAAAGTCTGAGTAGTATAAGGAGCGGTCTAAAGTGTTGTTCCTAAACCTTAAATGACCTAATCTCAGTCTTGTGAGAACATCGTTATTTCTCTCAATCTTATTTCTCCAAGTACGAGTATATTGTCCCCTCAAGACTATCTCATCATGGTCTAATTGAACATACTCCTTGGATGTTCCTCCAGATGCTTTCGCTGTGTTGAAGTCAATATTCTTAATTTTTGCGATTCCGCCTTCTATAACTACGTCTCCACCAAGCTTAATCTTTCTAGCATCAATAGTAACAGCCTCGGCTGACTGGTTTATAACTGAAATAATCTCAGATGCTCCAACTTTTTTACTTACTGTCGTCTTTATGTTTTCAGCTGTTTGTTTGTATTCAGATTGCCACTCTCCAATAAGCTTCATTTGGTCATTATATTGCTTCTTGGTAACCGTCATGGTGATTTCATCTTCAAGTTGCTCAATCCTAGAGCTATGTTTTGTTAGCTCATTTGTTGTCTTGTCATCAACCTCTTTAATCAACTTTTTGTAGTTGTTAATCAAGTCATCGAAAGAAGGAGACCAGTCTGTTGCTTTGTTTCCATGCTCTAATTTTACATCTTTGAATCTAATCCAATAAGCATGGCCTTCATAACCTTCTTCTTTGTTGGAGCCAATCAATATATAAGCTGAGTCTGAGCTCCAATCAGCCTCAAATACAAACTCATATTTCATAGCATTTGTGCTGTCAATACTGTAAATGCGTTTAGGATACAATTTCTGATTGCTTCCATCGGTTCGCATTAAATACACATAAGTGAAGTCGGTAGCTGTTAGGCTTTTTGTTCCAATGAAAGAAAGCACGTACTCTCTTCCTTCTTGAACAGAGAAGCGTTCCTTCGCCCCATATCCTACAGTAGCTCCGAAATAGGAGTTGGTCTCAATATTGGTTGCTGTCTTACTTGAATCATTCTTCCTTGACCTTCTGTTGTGACTGCTGTTACGTCAGATGTTGCGACTACAGGTCTAAAGTTAAAGTCATTCTCAGGCACAATCTCGGTGTTTCTTATTAAGTTGGTAGCACCAAAATATGTTGTCTCTAAGTCGTTTTCCAATTTAGCAACTAATCGAGCTACCTCAGTCTTATCTTCTTTGGTGGCTATTAGATTATATATATCTTGGATAATACTGGTATCCCAACCAGCAATCTCTTCCCACTTAGCAGGGGATTGGATGCTATTATAACGATATACAGCTCCACCGTTTTTATCTGATACATTCACTACATATACTGTGTCACCGTTTCTTGGTCTTGGGTACTTGCTATTCCGCTCAGATACTGTTTTGACCCAGTGGAGCCATCTCATCTTCTGAGAGTCGCCAGCATCCATTGCATAGTCTCCGGCATCGTTAGCGAAGTCTCCACGGTTCTCAGCGTAGTTACCTTGTCTTTGAGCTTCAGTGAGGGCGTTCCAGAGTCTAGTAAACAGTTGGCTAAGTAGTGTTTGCTCCTCTATATCCCCAACAGTCTCATAGTCCTCATAGACATCATATCTGAAGTTAAGTGAACTAAGTCTATTTCGCCCTTCATAAACTTGTAGTCTAGCTTGGACTTCTCCAAGCACTTCCAAATCTTGCTTAGTGAGCTTATAGTTGATAAACTCCCCATCATATTCTGCAAGACCAGATACCATCTCTCCATCAGGCCTTTTGATGGATACTACAAACTCCTCAGCTCTGCTTACATCATATTTCTTACCATTATCATATAACTCTATCTTAAGTAGGGCAGAGTCATACTGAACAAAACGAGGTATTGCGTTGGGTTGTTGCTGTTTTACGTCAAGCTTAAGAATCTGCTCGTTGTGAAAACTATTGAATACAGCCATACGTGCAACTCCTTCTTCTCTTTAAAATATTAATAAAAAAGAGACTAGTAAATACTAGTCTCTTGGTTGAATTATGCTGGTTGATTATCTTTCTCAGATTGTTCTTTCTCCATCTTTTGGATGACAGCTCTAAGCTCAGCGTTCTCAAAAGTGAGCCTTGCATTTGTATCTATTAGGTTATTTACTACATCGTTTACATCATATGGTGATTGTTGGTTTTGTTGGTTATTCATTATTTATTTCTCCTTTAATTTCCTAATCTATTTTAATAAAAAAGAGAGTACTACTGATTCAGTAGCATCTCTTCAATTTTTTCAAGTCTTTCTTCCAACTCTTGATTTTTCTTAATGACTTCAGAGAGTTGGTCTTTAAGATTGTCATTTTCATGAGCTAATTCCTGTATTCCTTTTATAGCCCATGATGTTATCTCATAGTTGCTTACACCATCTTGGTCAACCCATTCTGGTGGAGTTTCTCTCTCAACTATGACTCCTCTGTGGTATTTTGAAATTTCTGTGTCATCATCTGTCTTTAGTTTGTATTGGTATAGTTTAACATCATTCTTCAGTACATCCAGAACTTCATAATTCCACTCTGTGATATCTCTCTTATACTTTTCAGATGAACCCTCTATGAACTTAGAGGCTCTGACTGGGCGATATCCTGTACTGCCTCCATTGTACCCGTTGTTGTTAGTAACTCGCATTTCTTGGGTTCCCACACCGAAGTAAGCATTGACACCACTATGAGATTCTATAACCATAGAGGCTTCTGTCTTAAGAGTAGCACAATGCACAGGTTGCCATCCGGTGTTCCCTCCGTTGTATCTCAAGTTGTTTGTAACTCTTAACTCATTAGTGGAAACACCAATATAGAAATCAGCTCTCTCATCAGTGACACGAATACTGTTCGCTAGTCCATCTGAGAACTGAAGCTCTGAGTAGCTATCTGTTCTATCAGCGTTTCTAATAACTCTTAGTCTTTCGGCAACAGCATATATATAGCTACCGCCACCTGCCTCTAAAATAACTCTATTATTTTCTGATTTGAGTGCCGCAACACCATTAGTAGAGTGCATTGTGATACCTCTAGCCGTACTATATGTATGGTCAAAGAAGCTCAGTGTACCGGAAGCATCTCCATCCCCTTCACCATCTACATAAGTAGAGATACCGAAGTCAGAGTAGTAGAGTGACCTGTTTTGACTGTCATTTCTGAATCTCAAGTGTCCATTCCTCATACGAGTGAACACATCTTCTGTCCTCGTAGTTCCTCTCCAAGTACGGGCATAGCGTCCCTCAAGCTCAATTGTGTCTCCTGAGAGTTTTAAGGTGTCTCTTCCACTACCACCTGTGGCTGTAGCTCTGTTGAAGTCTAGGTTGGATATCCTAGTTCTCCCACTAACCATACTCACATCACCAACGAGGTTAATCTTACTACCGCTGATGCTAGCTCCTGAGCTATCTAAATTTATGGCAGAGACTATCCTATTGCTCTCAGGGTAGTCTCTGAGAGATGGAGACCATGAAGTAGCAATTGTCCCTTGTTCGAGTTGCGCCTCTTTAAACCTAAACCATCTTGCATAATTTGTATCTATATAGCCTGAGGAAGTTCTAGCTCCGATGAGGATATAAGCACTATCTGAACTCCAGTCTGCTGTAAATTTGAATATGAAGCGTTTCAGGTTGGTTGAGGAGGCGTTAGGAATATCTTCTGTTATGTATGAAAGAGATTGGTTCCCTCCGTCTGTCCTCATCAAATACACATAGTCAAAGTCGTTGGAGGTAAGTGAAGAGTATCCAATAAATGACAAAACATAATTTCTGCCTTTTCTTATTGTGAAGTAGTTTGTATTTCCAAAGTTAAGACGAGCGTAGTATGTGTTGTTTGTAGTTGTCCTTATTTGGAAGAAGTTACCATCTGAAATATTAACTACAGATGAATCTGTCCCTCCGTGAGTAGTCATATTATCACTGTTTTCTTGAGTGACAGTTGTTGCTTTGAGAATATTTGCTCCACCAATTTCCAGATTATTTAATTGACTTTGTGTGCTGGTAGCTTTGTTGTCAAGTTGTTGGAAGTCTTTATTAGCTCGTATATTAATGGAACTTGCGTCAATGTTTAAATCACTTGCGTCAATGGATAACTTATTAGCATTGATTCTGATACCTTCAGCAGATTGGTTTATTTTTGAAATAATTTCATCTGAACCAACTTTTTTAGAGACTTCTGAATTTATGCCTTGGGCGGTTTGCTCTATTGTGCTTTGCATCAGTTCTATATTAGTAAACTCACCCACATACTTAGTGTATATAACATCAACGACATTATCATTTTGAGCTCCCCAGATTCCAATATGCGGAAGGCCAGAAGCCATGTAAATCTTCGGGTGTCTCCCCGTGCTCCCTTTTCTCTCGACCTCATGTAACTCCCAACCATTACCTTTTCCTTGGGATACAAGTATAACCACATGCAAGCTATTTTGAAGTGTTTGACTGCGAGCAGCCACCTCATAAGAAAAGGCATCATCAAAATTGTTCCCGTTTGCCTCCACTAAGGATGCAAAATTATTAAAGGAATATTCACTTTGATAGCTTGCGACAGAATCCAACATTCCTTGGAACACGTGGTCATTTACTTGGTTTCTAATTAAGTCTTTTGTTTGCTGTGTTGTTGAATATTGTGATTTTATAGTAGTGTTGTGGTAATTTTCTATCAACCCTCTGGATGAGTCTACAGGAGAGTGACCCCAAGGGGTTGCTTTACTCCCTCTCTCCAACTTGATTTTTACTCTTTCATCACTAGACTCCAGAAATCCTAATTGAACAGAAAACCCATCTAGAGAACTGACTGATAGCCTAATCTCATTGCCTTGGGTAGTAAAAGTTTTTTGTTCTCCTCTCGGGATGACATACCACCCGGAAGCACCTACATATTCCCCATCATCATATTGCATAACACTGATACTTTTTATTGCTGAAACATATGTCGAGTTGTCGGAAATAGTGTAAGTTTCGTTTTTGGCAACTCTTATACCGTTGCTCGATTTAATTCTTATATTGTTTCCGACTGAGCTGTTTGCACCTGTGGTTGATGATATTGACCCATCTTCCCAGTAGTCAGTGAGTTGAGGAATTAAGTTTGGATTGTGGATTTCTAGGGTGTTTACTTTATGGGAAGAAATAGAGTTTGAAGCTTCTTCAAATCTCCTGCTAAGATGTGCTAAAGCCTCCGAGTAGGAGTCAAACCTACTGTCAACCCCTGCTCTCTCACCTGTAGTTATAGATGAGTTGGAAACAGCATTTCTAATGTAAGAAACTAAATTGGAGTGGGCTGTGTTATAATCTCTTTTTGCTACTGTTAAATTAGATTTTGCTTCTCCCTGTAAATCTGAGTTCCCTTGTAAGGAATTATATTTTTCACTCACATCATCTCTCTCTTTGTCTAATTGGGCAATATGTTGTTCAATTGCTTTTGCCTCTGCCTGAGAAATTGAGCCATCAGAGATAAAAGAGTCCACATCCTTTTTAAAACTTGAATAAGCTCCTGATAGCTCATTTATCTCTTCCTCTATTTCCTCTGGGGCTGGAGCCCAGCTAGTAGGTTTGTTTCCCTTTTCAATTTGAACCTTTTTAAAGAGAACGCTGTTCTTCTTCGCTCCAGAAGTACCAGCTGTTTGACCAGCATATAAGTATATGGGGTGTTGAGCACTATCAGAATTCACTTGGAATGTTACATAAACCCTTTCATCAAACTCTGATTTGAGAGGTATCTGAGCTAAAGTTCCTCCAGCATAAATTAAGAATGACTCTATTTTATTGCCTTCTTTTAATATCTCGTAGTCAAGTGAAACAGTGTAAGTGCCTACTGGAAGCTTTTGATTTGTGTTTGTATAGTTAGTGTTGAGAGCTACCAATATTTCCCGACTATCTCTGAGCAGGTTAACGCCACCAACTTGAATACTATCAATTGCTTGCCCAACTTGAGGTTTCCAAGTGGTTTCCCAAGAGGATTGGCCGACACGGGAAGAGATGGATTCTACATCTGTTTCAAAGTAAGAGCTCCTCCACTCATCATAACGTCCAACTCCATCTAATGCATCGTCTGCTGCTTCCTGAGCTTGTTTGATAAGCATGAGGTAAGTATCATTCATGACTGTTTTATAGGTTGTCAACTTCACTGGATAACTATCCAATAGTGCAATAGTATCTTCATATTCAGTATCAGTGATTGTTCCATCGCTAATAACCTGATTTATTTTAGTTGTGAGATTATTGTGTGTTTCAGCAAAATCAGTGTAGGCATTTTGCAGTTGAGTCTTAGGTGCTCCACTTAGGTTAGGGTGGGCAAGAAGTTGGTTGTACCCACTATCTACATCTGCTTTTTCCCTGTCTAAAGCTTGCATTTGTACTTTTAGAATCTTTAACTCATACTCAGCTATGATTCCATCTTTGAATGTGCTTTCGACGGTGTTCTTGAAAGCCCCAAGTGTTTCTTTAAGGTCTAGAATCTCTGCATTGTTCGCATCCATATAGTCACTAAGTTGATTACCTACTTGGTTTGCTCTGGTATCGTCTGTATATTTTGTAGCGATAACCCAATCTATTTCTGAGAATGAGCCATCAGCATCCTTCGCCGTCCTAGCTCTCATGAGCTCCCCATCTGATTTAATCCATAAGTCTCCAATATCATAAGGAGCAGATGGAGTGGTAACAAATACTCTCCTCTTGTTGTCAGCCAAGTCAAGTGCATCTTCAGCATCTTTAAGTGCTTTAGTTACTTCCGAGTCTTTGATAACTACCCATTTAAAAGTAGAACCTTCCTTCATGAAACGATATGCGAAGCCATCTTCACTATTGTAGAACAAGTCTCCAACGTGATTTTCTTTATCGGAGGCCGACCATTCTGAAGCAGGCATATTGCTTAAAGTAGGGGTATGATTATAGTAGTGAGTCATAATGTGACCATCAAGCACAGCTTGCATTTGAGCAATCTCATCATTGAACACTGATAGTTCAATGTAGTTCTTTAACTCTTCATTTGTATAATCTACAGCTTTTGCTTCACCAATTGCAGCAATCGCAAGCTCCAACTCCACACTAAAAGCGGTGAGTTTAACTGTGTAGTCTCTAAACAGTGAAGTAGCTTGTTCTGACTCTTCTTTAGTGATTTTGCTATCCATCATAGCTAGTTCCAGAGCTAGCAGCAGGTCAGCGTGAACTGTTCCATACTCGCTTCTTGTACGGACTAAAGCCTCAGTATCATAAAACCCTTGTAGATAATTACTTGTTATGATTGTATCGTAACGTTCTATTACATCAGACTTTTCTTTTTCAAGCATATCATGATGTATTCCAAGCCTATTTCTTTCTTGTTCCGTGATGATACCATCTTTGAAAGCGCCGTATACGTCTGCCTCAAAGTCTGCAATGTTATCTCTAACATCTTTAACATCGGCTTCCACTTCCATTTTAAGACCATCAGCGTACCGTTTGGCTTCGCCTTCAGCTGTGTCTGCATATCCTTTCTGCAACGCTTCTACAGCTTTCTCATAAGCTTCTGAGTAACTGACAACAGCATCCGTGAATGTCTCATAGAGAGTCTCGTACTCTTGTATTATGGTATGAGTCACTGTCCCTAAACTTAATATCTGATTCACTTTTGTGATAAGTGAGTTATATGCTTGGTTATAAGCATTCTTTTGAGTCGCTAAAGTTGCTTTCTCAGGAGTGTCCTCAAGATTAGCGTGGCCGTAAGTAATACTGAATCTGTTGTCCACATCCTCTTTCTCTGAGCGGAGCCTCAACAGAGCATCTCTGAGTCTAGCTTTCTCAGCTGTTGTCAAGATACCATCTGCTAAAGCCTCTTCCATCACAGCGTCGAGGTCTCCAAGAGAGTCTTTCAGGTCTACTACTTCATTGTTCAAGTCAGCTACTAAGCGCTCTGAGAACTGTCTTGAGTTATACTCTGCGTTTGCAATTCTGTTTTCTTGTGCTTCTTCTAGCGAGGACTCAACAAGTAGCAACAGGTCTTCAAGATTCGGTCTGAATCTAGCTACTAAAGCGGCGATAGCGTCAATTGTTTCTTGTGGGACTTTTGCTGGTTTGTCTAACTCTTCAATGAACGCTACTAGCTTTTTATAGTCTTCCTCAAAATCCATGAATGCTGAATACAGTGTTTCTTGAGTACCCGGGTCTACAACTTTATCTTGTATAATAGGCATGATTCTGCGTCTAACTTGAGCATACTCAACCTCTAACATTCCTAGTTGAAGCTGTAGACTGTGGATTTCTTGCTGGGTGAGCATTCCATCGGCTAAAGCGTTGATAAGCTCTGACGTGTAGTTAGTAAGGTTGTCCTCCACATCACTTATTTCGCCTTGCAGGGCTTCTCTTTGGTCTTCTATTTCACCCTTGATTCTCTCTTCATAGGTAACAATCTCTTGTTCCATTTGAGCCATCAACTTATCGAAATAGTTTTCTCCATCATCAGCGAGCAGGTGGAAGTTGGCGGCATTGATTCTAACACCGTCATTATCAAATCTGAATGTGCCACTGTCATTCTCCATGATTAGCTCAGTACCAATGAGGACTTTACCAATCAATCTCTCAGCAACTACACCTCTTGTGTTAATTGCTTGCTTGAAAGTTTGCCCGTTGTCATTAGATATAGCAATGAGCCCAGCAACTGCTACCAGCATCTCATTAGGATGAGTAGGAGATTGGATGATGAGGCCTCTGTTATCAATAGTTACTGTTTCATTTGCGGCAGTGATTCTGCGAGCATTTGCATCCCACTCACCTTCAAGTAGTGCCATAACCTCATTGGCTTTGCCCATAGTCTCTCCGATTTGCTTACCATGGAGACTCACTTGATTGGAGGTGGATACGAATGAAGCAAGCTTCTGTGATATTCCTAAACCTCTTTGTTTAAGGTCAATCACGTCACTTACTGTAACAGTAATATCATGCTCATCGAAGTTGATATTTAACTCTGAAATAAACGCTTCATATTGTTTTTCATAGGTCTCATTGGAGAATCTAATTTTGTCTCCTGCTGAAAGTTTATCCCAATTCTCTTTGTCTTCTAGGGATTGTAGAAAATCGACAACAGTAAGGTCGGTTGTTCTCTCAACATTATTATTTTCCTTAAGTTGTTTTAAGGCATCCTCTAACAACTCTTTGGGCTCAGTATGATTCTCCTCACGCCAAACACCCCAGCTTACAAAGTTCTCTCTTTCTTCAACTAGGCTAGGTGGGAAGAATGTGTTTACATCTAAACTGTTGTTGATAGATTCTCTTTGATTTTCGTACTGTTTCAATCTTCTCTCTACAGCGGCAACTACAGTCACTTGATAATCATAAAGCTCTTGATATTTGTAGATATTATACTTCTTATCAATCTCAATAACGTCTTCTTCTTCGTAATCCTCTTTAGAAGAAGTGGAGAGTGCCGCAACTAAATTAGGATTGGCTGCCAATACTTTGAGTTCATATACAAGGTCTTCATCATCTGGAGTTACTTTTTCTGGAGTTTTAATCTTAATGTGATGATAAGAGTTAGAAGAGAGAACTTTTTCTTCTCCATTAAACTCAATCTTAGCAGAAGAACCTTGGTTCTTAATAACTAAGTAATAGTATGTGTTGTAGTCGAGGTTGAATGAGGTATTCCCCATAATGCGTTTCTCAGTATATTTTCCTTGAGGTTTAAGCACTTCAACTCTATCTTCCAATCTCTCCAATATGGCAGAAATTTCTGTAAGCTTAAATTCTTCTTCAAGCTCTTCTTTAAGCAAAGCAGAGTATTCTTCAGTGACTCCCTCATACTCTTCTCTCTTACTTTCAAAGTACTCCTCAAAATCAAGCAAAGCATGACATAAGGCATCACTCATATAGTCCGAGTGTTGAATGACATTTCTATTACTATCCCTCTTAAACGGAGCCATGTAATATGAAAAGTCTTCAATATATGATGTACCAGCAGGGTTCACACTATTTATTGTGAGTCCCTCTTTACCAAAAGGAACCAATCTTGTAGTCAAGTCTTTGGAGTCAGAGGCATCATTGAATCCTTTAAGATAAGTAGACTCTTTAATCTTAAGCCCTTTAAATTGTCCAGCATTGTCTCTATGAACCAATGAGAACTCTCTGTCTCTGTTGTGGAAGGTGACAACTGCATCAGTAAGGTCACATGCCATTTCAATCAATGAGCTGATAGACGCATCAGAAGTTGTGTATTCACGCTTGATATCTGCAATCTTTGGGTCTACACTTCTAAGTTTCCAGTTTGGAGCAACGATTGGTAAGTATTTATTGAACAGACTACCAACTGTGACACCAATCTCTTCAATATCTCCAATCCATTTCTTATCCAATTCTGAACCAATATAGCGTGCAGTAACAGGAACATATTCCTTTTCCTCAGAAACATCTGCTCTATCATCAATAACAAACCATTCAGTCTGATTATTGTATGAAAACTTAATTAGGTATTTATTTTTAATCAAATGGATAGCTGGGTTCTTATATTCTTTATTTTCAAATTCATCATATAAATGAGAGTTCACATCAAAACTAATCTCGTTTTGGTTCATATAGTTGAATTTACCATTAAGGTTTTCAACACCATTGAGTCTCTCGATTATTGTAAAATCTGGTTTAGCTAACCATAGCTTAGGTTGAGGGCGTTCTTCTAAATTTGTAACTTGAGTTGTAAAGCTCATAATCACATTTCTCCTTCTTCTCTATAATCTCTTTACCAATAAAAAGAAGATTAGGAGATAACGTCCCCTAATCTTAAAGCATCTTAAATTGATATGTAATTTTTACCTTGTAACTACCAAAGAACTGTAGTGTATTCTCAAATTTCCTGAGCGTAATAAAGTTATCATCATGTGCATCATACTTGTAATATGGTGCTGGTCTTGAGGTAACAATCTGCTCACTTTCGTTTTTGAGTGTTATCTTCTCACCTTTAATGTTATCTGTGATTGTCGTGGACTCACCAGTTTCGATGTTTTCAATCCTGATATCTACTGGGTCAACAACCTCGATTTCCATCACAGGCTTAACAGGGAGGTCACCAAAGTTGTGCAGAACAACCACATCTGGATATAAGTCCAATGTGTTATCAATAGACTTAGATATGTTGTTGATATAATTGGTTACATTCACTTGTAGCGAATCTAACTCTTCCATAATATCATCCATATCTCTTACGTTCTGCATGATTCTGGACTCTAGTATCTCTGGGAATAAATCAAATGGACTCGCTGTGAAATGTGTTCTCTTATTACGCTCTATTTTCCAGTGAACGTCACTGTAATCATTTGCTTTACCAGAAACTCTGAATGATTCTGCACCCTCTGGGAAATTATCAATTGTTTTTTGTTTCCCATTGGTCAACTGCCTACCATCAATGTAGTTTCTATTATTATCATAAAAGACAACAACTGGATTCTCTAGCGTTCCGCCATCTTCATCTGTATACCAAACATACTTTTCAGTATCTATTCCAATAAAACCACTGGTGCGATACCAGTTAGTCACTGTTTCATTACCATCTGGATACAATCTGTTTTCCATGTTAGCTAAATTCTGTGAATACAAGTTTGGTGTGCTATACAAGTAGTTGTTTTCTAAATTTTCTATTCTATTCCATAGTATTTGCATATCACTCAACACACCATTTAAATCAGAGCGTTGAGTCAACCATTGGTTTCTATAAGTGTTGATTGCGCCCTTAACTTTATTTAAGTTGTTGAAAGGCTCGTTAAGCTCATCTTGTAACTCTCTGGCTTTTACAATGTAAGGATAGAGTAGCTTACGGTACTCATCAGCTGTTCTATTTGTCACTTTTTCCAAAGGAACAATGGATTGTTTTAGGCGAGAACTCATATCTTCTATTCCTTCAGTAACAGCAAAGAAACCCTCCTTTAGCTGTGTCTCCATTTTCTCTGTGTTGGTGATAGAAAAGTCATACTCATCTTCCATGACTTGTGTGAACCTATATGGTGCATTCGTCTCAAAGTGAAAGTCTACATAAGCATCATCTATTGCATTGTGTCTGACACTACTTTCTCCTGTGCAAATGGCATAAACCCATATATCCAAGTCGCTTTCTTGAGCACTATCATACCGAAATGGCTTATAAGTGTCCTGATAAAACCATCGTTTTATATCTTGTAATTTACGCTCATCAAATGTATGAGGGTCAAATAAGAGCCTCATGCTAAACTGCAAGGGCTCTCTGTTGACTCCCAATAGATAAACTCTATCATTATATCTGGATTGGTCGGTCACTAGGGAAGTGTTTGCTATAAATATTTCCTGAGCCAACCCATTGGCAGGTTGAACATTAGTAACGCCAAACTGCCTTGAGCTAAAACCATCATATATAATATGTGGTGAATTACTTAGTTGGGTCGCTTTAGTCATTATTTAATCCACCCCTGTTTTCTCATTTCTCTTTCCAGCATTCCAATTAAGTCATCTTTTTCTTTTTGTGTTCCTTTGAAGTTCTCAATGTTAACCAGAGAACTAATTGAGTTGTGGTTGTTTGTTGTAGTGGAGTTGACTGGCTTGTTAGTGTTAAGCTCAGGTAAACTAGGAGAGACACCCAGATTAAGTAAGGACAAGTTGTTACTTATTCCTTTGATTAATTCTGATATTGTATCTCCTGTAGTCGCTTCAATTGGCTTCAACCCACTCTCAGGTACTTGAACGCCTTCTTTAGCTATCTCCTTAAGTAACGATGAGAGCTCCTGTAGAGCTTCAAATGGAGTTGTGATACCATCTATCATTCCCTCTGAAAGGGACTTGCCAATGTCCTCTACGTTAGCTTTAACGAAGTCTGTAAGCTCTTTGTAGATTTCTTTGTATTTATCTACTTGACCTGCCATGATTTCTTCTTGTATCTCATTGAACTTGCGTTGGTCGTTTAACAGGTCATCAAAGATTTGGTTTGTATTTTCTTTCTTGTCTTCAGCAAGTTCTCTTGCGTCTTCAAGCTCTTCTTGTAAGGCTTCTTTTCTTCTTTCACGCTCTTTGTCTTCAACAAAACGAGTGTACTCACGTTCCATATCTTTCAGTTCATCACGCAACTCTTTGAGTCTTCTTTGGTTAGCAAGTGAGTCATCACCAGAGCGTTGTGCAATTTCATCTCTGAGCTCTTGCAGAGCTTCTTGACGGTCAGCGATATCTTCGTTGTACCTATCTTCTGTGGCTGTGTCATCAATGAGCTTGAGTTTCTTGTTAATCATCTTCTCGTACTCAGAGTATTCTTCATCTATGGCTTTAATTGCTAAGTCTTTTTGTGTTTGATAGATTGTTTTGATACTGGAAACAAAGTCTGTTGCAAACTCATTTCTGAGTGTGTGCATCTCTTGTCTGATACTAACATGTTGGTCTTTCCAGTTCTTGAGTTCGTCTGTAACTCGTTTATGTAGCTCAGGGAACTCTTTGAGTTCGCCTCTCATCTTAGTGAGCCTGTCGATGTTATCTTCAATGAGTTCTTTGTGCTCTTTCATTTCTCCGAGGATATCGGCTTGTGTATTGAAGTAGAGGTCTGATTGACCTTCCTTACGGATAAATGTTAGGTCACTTGTGAGCTTCTTAAAGTTTCTTTGAGCTAATTCTAACTGGTGGTTAAGTTGTTCAAAGATTGTGTCAATCT
>Ga0079226_10001391_pt1 | contig 18546 bp, 12 predicted proteins | sample Poulit2014_FD_76345 | JGI IMG/M metagenome (GOLD analysis project Ga0079226, IMG submission 76345) | Agricultural soil microbial communities from Georgia to study Nitrogen management - Poultry litter 2014 | ecosystem: Environmental > Terrestrial > Soil > Agricultural land | place: USA: Georgia... | reverse complement strand
GCTTCAAGGGTAGAATCTGTCATGGCGTATCCTTTTTTGTTGGTTGTGATCGTTTCGGTGATCAACCAACAGGATACGCCGCTTTTTCAAATCGCTCCATACACCAGAAATGAGCATAGCTCGAACAGGGGCAGCGGCTCAGGAAACACACACAAAGTGTGAATACGCAGCAGCAATTCTTCTGCACTGAGGACCAGGAATGAGATTCGCCATAATTTTTTGCCTGCTTGCTTGCTCAGCTTGTGCCACTTTCCATGAAACAGAGCACCTCAGCCCAGGCTTTTTAAACCTTAATGCAAAAAATTTTGATGGGGAGAGCGTAGAGGTAACCGGTTGGATGATCATGGATGGTCATGAAATGGCGCTTTGGGATCAAAAATCTGATCGAGACTCAAATATTAATCCAGGCCGGTGTGTTTCTCTTCTTGTGCCTACTGATGCGCTCGACAGGATTAAGCCGCTAAGCGGCTCCAGAGTTCATGTTTCTGGCATCTTTCATAAAGACATTAGAGGTTTCTTTCCGCTGATGTTCCACAACCTGTGCAATATATCTGCGGTTGAAATACAAGGGGCTGAAGCAGTGCAGTTCTAGTTCATGAATAACGATCCAGTAGTTCGCATAATGTATATTATGTCAAGTTAGCAGTATCTGTGCGCCTGGAAAGTCTCGGGCTGAATCTGACGCCAGCAAATAGACAGACGCAGTATGTGCCGCACTCTTGCTTGTATATCAGTCTTTTATCAGATCTTCTTGATGGTTGTCATTAGGTTTGATCTGTCAGGTTATGGTAGTGATAGCATGAAAGCACTTGTGCGCGGCGCAGCTTGATGGCGATATCCCTTCAAATTTTTGCGCAGCCGGAAAGCACGGCGCGGCGCATTCACTGCAGTCGTCTTAAAAGGAGGATTCATGACTGACCAGGCGGAAATTGTTGTTGCCCTTGATGGATCGGAGCCGGCCTATGCGGCCTTGATGGAGGCCCGGAAAATGGCGCAGGCCATGAACAGAAAGCTTTCGGCCCTCTATGTTTTTCCCCACAACCCGGGCGTTTCGACCACGCTTGCCGGACTTGAAGATGTCGGCCAGGCTCGCAAGAGAATTGAGCAGGCCGGCAAAAGCAAGTCTTCTGCCCTTTTTGACGAGGCCGAGTCACGCATTGGGGATTCACTGGCCCAAAAGCACCTTCTGGTTGGAAAGCCGGCTGAAGAAATTGTCGCCTTTATGGAAAGCAATCCAAATGTGCATCTGGTGATGGGGCGACGGGGGCTGTCGAAGATCAAGGCGCTGATCATGGGCAGCGTCAGCGCCAAGGTGGTTGCCTACGCACCTGGCCTGGTGACGGTCGTTTAAGGGCTTCACGGACAGACCCTGGACTGAAAAGCCGGGCTTCATGCCCGGCTTTTTGGGATTTGTTTCGGGTGTTTCAATCAGCCCGCTAGCCGCATTTGGAATAGCCGCAGGCCAGGCAGGTTTGACAGCCGTCCATCAGCACCATGGCTTTGGTGTTGCACTTGAAGCACAGGGCGGCCGAATCGGGGTAGTCACCCGCGCCCTGCTCTGCCGCCGGTTTTGTCTGGCCTTTGTCGCGCGCCTCAACTTCGGCTCTTTTCTGATCAAGCATCAGCTGCTGCTGCTCGCTAAGCTCGTCGGGCTCAATCAGGCCGATGCGCTTGAGATGGTGCTCGACCACGGCGCCAATGTCGGCCACTATGGACGGCACGAAACGGCCGCCGGGTTTGAAGTAGCCGCCCTTGGGGTCAAACACCGCCTGCAGTTCCTCGGCCAGAAAGGCGACATCGCCGCCCTTCCTGAACACTGCTGACATCACTCTTGTCAGGGCCACAATCCACTGGAAGTGGTCCATGTTCTTGGAGTTGATGAATATCTCGAACGGCCTTCTTTGCTCGTGCTCGGTGCCGGCATTGAGCACAATGTCGTTGATGGTGACATACAGGGCATGGTCATCCAGCGGGGTGCGAATCTTGTAGGTGGCCCCTTCCAGGCACTCCATGCCCTCCGGCCGCTCCAGCTTTTCATGCATGCGGATGATTTCCGCCTTTTCGCGGCCTTCTTTCTGTTCCGCCACGGGCTCCTGTTCTTTTTCCTTGTCGTCGCGGATTTGATAGCCAACGATTTTCTGATCAATTTTGATGGTCATGTTGTTCGTACTCCTGGCAACGGCTCAGAACTTGCCGTAATAGCCTTCCTTGAGGGCATCAAACAGATTGGCCGCCGTGTGGACTTCGCCGTCGTATTCAATTTCCTTGTCACCCCGGGCTTCAACCGTGGAGCCATCGGCCAGCTCGAACACGTAGGTGGTTGACTCCAGGTCCTTGTCGGTGACCAGCACGCCCTGAAAAACTTCGGGGTTGAAGCGGAAAGTGGTGCAACCCTTGAGGCCCTGCTGCCAGGCGAACATGTAGATGTCCTTGAAGTCCTCGTAGGGGTATTCGGTTGGGACATTGGCCGTTTTTGAAATGGACGAGTCAATCCATTTTTGCGCGGCTGCCTGGATGTTGACGTGTTCCCTGGGCGTAATGGATTCGGCGGTGACGAAATAATCGGGCAGCCGTGTTTCCGCCTCTTCCGAATACGGCATGGCGTCGGGGTTGACCAGCGTTCGATAGGCCAGCAACTCATAGGAATAGACGCTGATTTTTTCCTTGCTCTTGCGTCCTTCGCGAATCAGATTGCGGTTGTAGTGATGGGCAAAGCTGGGCTCGATGCCGTTGGAGGCGTTGTTGGCCAGCGACAGTGAAATGGTGCCGGTGGGCGCAATCGAGGTGTGGTGGGTAAAGCGTGCGCCCGCTTCAGCCAGCTGTTCAACCAGTTCGGGATCCACCTCGGCAACCTGCTGCATGTAGCGGCTGTAGCGGGCATGCAGCACCCGTCCCGGGAGCATGTCGCCCGGCCTGTGGCCATCCGCTTTCATTTCCGGCCGCTTGCGCAGCATTTCGGGGGTGACTTCAAACAGTTCGTCCATGATGGGCGCCGGGCCTTTTTCCCTGGCCAGCTCCAGCCCCGCCTGCCAGCCGGTCATGGCCATCTCGCGCGATACGCGCTCGGTGAATTCCAGCGAATCGGGCTGGCCGTAATGCATCCTGAGCATGGTCAGGGTTGAGCCAAGCCCCAGAAAGCCCATGCCGTGGCGACGCTTGCGCATGATTTCACGGCGCTGTTCTTCCAGCGGCAGGCCGTTGATTTCTACCACATTGTCCAGCATGCGCGTAAACACGTGAACGGTTTGGCGGTAATCGTCCCAGTTGAAGCGCGCCTGGTCGGTGAATGGATCATCGACAAAGCGCGTCAGGTTGATGGAGCCAAGCAGGCAGGCTCCGTAGGGCGGCAGCGGCTGTTCGCCACAGGGGTTGGTTGCGCGGATGTCCTCGCACCACCAATTGTTGTTCAGCTCGTTGATGCGGTCGATGAGCACAAAGCCGGGCTCGGCATAGTCGTAGGTGGACGACATGATCATGTCCCACAGGTGCCGCGCCTTGATGGTGCGGTAGATTCTGCACGCCACCAGCCCCTCCTCATTGACGATGTAGCCCTTGTGGATGGGCCACTCGCGCCACAGCACCTGGCTGCTGTCGTCAAGATTGACCTCCTCGGCCTCGCTGTTGAGCACGGGGAACACCAGCGGCCAGTCGGCATCGTCAGCCACGGCCTGGACAAAGTCGTCGGTGATCAGCAGCGAACAGTTGAACTGGCGCAGCACGCCGTCCTCGCGCTTGGCGCGGATGAAATCCATGACATCGGGATGGGAGACATCGAAGGTGGCCATCTGCGCGCCGCGCCGGCCGCCGGCCGATGAGACGGTAAAGCACATCTTGTCGTAGATATCCATGAACGACAGCGGGCCTGAGGTGTAGGCGCCCGCGCCCGACACGTAGGCGCCCCTGGGACGCAGCGTCGAAAATTCGTAGCCGATGCCGCAGCCGGCCTTGAGCGTCAGGCCGGCTTCGTGAACCTTGGCGAGGATGTCATCCATGGAGTCGCCAATGGTGCCGGACACTGTGCAGTTGATGGTTGATGTGGCCGGCTTGTGGTCAAGCGCGCCGGCGTTGGACGTAATGCGCCCGGCCGGAATGGCGCCGCGCCTCAGGGCCCACAAAAACTCGCGATACCAGTGCTCGCGCAACTCATCGGTTTTTTCGACATTGGCCAGCGCGCGGGCCACCCGCCTGAACGTGCCGTCAATGTCCTGGTCAACCGCTCCCCCCGATTTTGACCTGAGACGGTACTTCATGTCCCAGATGTCCAGCGAAGCTTCCTGAAAGGCAATATCCGGAAGCGCAGACGTCAAAGCTTCTGCCGTAACACTCATGCCGCAACCTCTTGATAATGTAAGAATTGACTGGAGTTGTGCACAGCTTGCTAGCAGCTGATGCACAACCCCTTGTGTATAAATACTGCGCAAGGCACAACATGTAGTGCCGCAACGCCCACTTTACGCCCGATGATAAAAAATCTCAAGTGCGGCCAGGGCAGATTTCATGAATTTCAGCGCACAGCTCGCACAATGGGTTTGCCGACACTGAAAATGCCTTGCCTGGGCTGAAACTGCCCGGCAAGACTGCGTAATCTCCAGGTGATATCTGGATCAGTCGGCTTCGGGCTTCAGATGGCGCTCCATCAGCACCCTGACGCCCTTGCGGGCGCTCCAGCCGCGGTAGAGAATTCCGTGCACCTGCTCGGCGATGGGCATTTCCACCCCGGCCCGGCGGGCCAGGCGCATGACTTCCTCGGCGGTCTTGATGCCTTCAACCACCTGGCCGATTTCGGCAACGGCCTCGTCAACGCTGCGGCCGGCGCCCAGGGCCAGGCCGAGGCGACGGTTGCGCGACAGGTTGCCGGTGCAGGTCAGCACCAGGTCACCGGCGCCGGCCAGTCCCATCAAGGTGTCTTCCTCGGCCCCCAGCGCTCGCCCCAGGCGACGCATTTCGGCCAGGCCGCGGGTAATCAGGGCCGCGCGGGCGTTGTCGCCCAGCTCCAGTCCGTCGGCCATGCCGCAGGCCACGGCAATGACATTCTTGACGGCACCGCCCAGCTCGGCACCGACCAGGTCGGCGGTGTAATAGGCCCTGAAGCCGGAGCCGTGCAAAAGACCGGCCCACAGCTGACCGAACTCCGGCGTGGTGGCACCAGCGGTCACGGCCGTGGGCAGACCGCGGGCCACCTCGTGGGCAAAGGACGGCCCGGTAATCACCGCCAGCGGAATTTGAGCGCCGACAAGCTCGCGGGCCACTTCGTGCAGCAGCCGGCCCGTGCCGGGCTCAAAGCCCTTGCTGGCCCAGGCCAGACCGGTTTCCACATTCACATATTGCGCAATGCGTTCGACAGTCGCGCCAAAAGCATGGCTGGGAACCGCCACCAGAATGTGGTCGGCACCGGCGCAGGTTTCATCCGGATCGGCGCTGACCTGCAAACTGTCGGGCAGCCTGCAGTCGGGCAGATAGCGCTGGTTGATGCGGCTGTCTTGCATGGCGGCCGCCTGGGCCTGGTCGCGTGCCCACAGGCGAACGTTGTGCCCGGTGCGGGCCAGCTGCATGCCAAGCGCGGTGCCCCACGAACCGGCACCCAGTACGGCAACAGTGGAAACAGTCATGGCGGGGCGGCCTATTGCTCCTGGTTATCAGGCTGTTGCTGGCGCGCGTCTTCGAGCCGCTGACGGAAAATGGCCTCGAAGTTGACCGGCTGCAGCGGCGGCAGGAAAAACCCGCCGGCGCTGACCAGGCTGCCGATCTGTGAGCGGCAGTATGGATACAGCACGTCCGGACAGAGGACGTTGAGCACATAGGGAAGGTGCTGCTCGCTGAAGCCGTCAAGGTGGAAAAAGCCGCCGAACTGGACTTCGCACAGAAAGGCGGTGTTTTCACCCTGCTTGGAGGTTACGGTCACCGACAGAACAACGTGATGGCGACCCTCGCCGGCCTCTTCATTGCGCTGCGACAGGCTGACATCAATTTGGGGCTCGCCGCCCTTCTGGTCGAGTTTCGTTATGTTGGGAGCCTCAAAGGAGGCGTCCTTGAGATAAACGTGCTGCACGGTCAGTCGTGCATCCTGCTGTTGTTCTGCCATGGTTATCCTGGGGTTGTCCTGGTTGGTCAGTAAAATGAAATTGGAGCTGGCCGGCCGCGGCAATGCCGCAGGGCCGGGTTCGAATCAGCCGCTTTTGCGCTTCTTGTTTTTCTTGCCTGCGCCGGCAGATGCACCGGGCCGGGCCACCGGCTGTTTGTCGTTGATCCAGCGGGTCAGGCCGCCGCCGAGTACGTGTACTTTGGTGAAACCCATTTTTGTCAGCCGGCCGGCCATCTGCGGTGCCACCTGGTTGCTGCGGCAGTAAACCAGCAGCGGTCGTTCCTTGTCCCCGGAAAGCGTCTGGTTGCCGCTTTGAACCTGAGACGGCGGTATGTGAACGGCGCCGCGAATGTGGGCGCGCGCAAAATCGGTGCCGCTGGAGACATCAATGACCAATGGATCATCCTGGTTCAGAATGCGCACGGCTTCAAGCGTGCTGACCTCCTGCCAGGCGCGAAACAGTCGGCTGATTTCATGAAACACGAGCGCAATGACCGCAACCACCAAGGCGCCGGTCAGCACCATGTGGTTGCCCGCAAATTCAAAAACCTGTTGCATCGAAGCAGTCCGGCTGAAAATCCAAACGGCCCATTATCCTTGATCTGGCCCTTCCTTGCCAGCATTCAGCGCAGCAGCTGTGGGATAATTGCCCGCAGGCAATCACCAAAGCACCCCTGCCATGTCACACCCGCGACCTTTGATGCTGCTGATCCTGGACGGCTGGGGCCACCGCGAGGCGGCGCCCGACAACGCCATTTCAACAGCGCATACGCCCAACTGGGATCAGTTGTGGAGCAGGCGGCCGCACGCCCTGCTGGAAACGTCGGGCGAGGCGGTGGGGCTGCCGGCCGGCCAAATGGGCAATTCCGAGGTTGGCCACATGAATCTGGGCGCCGGGCGCATCGTCTACCAGGAGCTGACGCGCATCAACCGGGCTGTTGAAGATGGCAGCCTTGCGGCCAACACAACGCTGTGCGAAACCATTGACCGGGCCCGGGATGGCGGCGGCTGTGTGCACATCATGGGGCTTTTGTCGCCGGGCGGTGTGCACAGCCACGAAGACCATTTTCTGGCGGCCCTGAAAACAGCCCGTGATCGCGGCGCAGACCAGATCGCCGCGCATGTTTTTCTGGACGGGCGCGATGTGCCGCCGCGCAGTGCGCGCGCATCTTTGGAGCGGCTCGAAAAAACGCTTGAATCCGTGCCCGGTGCCCGGGTTGCCAGCGTCAGCGGACGCTACTATGCCATGGACAGGGACCAGCGCTGGGAGCGCACTGCGCTGGCCTGGAACGCCATCGCTGAGGCGTCGTCCGAATTTTCAGCCGGCAATGCATTGGCGGCACTCGAGAACGCCTATGCACGCGGCGAAGACGACGAGTTTGTCAAGCCGACAGTGATCGGCACCGGACATCGTCTGAACGACGGCGATGCGGTCATTTTCATCAATTTTCGCGCTGATCGTGCCCGCCAGCTGGCGCGGGCGCTGGCCGAGCCGGGGTTTGCTGAATTCGACATCAGACAGCCACAGCTGGCGGCCATGCTGACTATGACGCACTATCTGGACGGTTTGCCGGTCAGCGTTGCCTTTGAGCCCGTCCGCATGAAACACCTTTTCGGGGCCGAGCTGGCCGCGGCCGGCCTGCGTCAGCTGCGCATTGCTGAAACTGAAAAATATGCCCACGTCACGTATTTTTTCAACGGCGGCGAGGAGCAGGTGTTTGATGGCGAAACGCGCTGCCTGGTGCCCTCCCCCGATGTGGCCACCTACGACTTGCAGCCTGAAATGAACGCCCCCGAGCTGAGCCGGCAGCTGGTTGCCGCCATCGAGTCGGGCAAGCACGATGTCATCATCTGCAACGTTGCCAATCCCGACATGGTTGGACACAGCGGCAGCCTGGCGGCGGCCGTGGCGGCGGTGGAAGCCGTGGACCGCCTGCTGGGTGAGGTTCTGCCGGTGCTGGAACACGCCGGCGGCGAAGCGCTGATCACCGCCGATCACGGCAATGTCGAGCAGATGAGTGATCCGGCCAGCGGTCAGCCGCATACTTCGCATACCACCAACCCGGTGCCGCTGGTTTATTTTGGCGCGCGCCGGCTGAAGCTTGAAGATGGCGGCAGCCTGCGCGACATGGCGCCCACCCTGCTTGCCCTGCTGGGTCTGCCGCAGCCAGCGGTCATGACCGGCCGCAGCCTTGTTGCGGTCGATTGAATCCGAACATTGGCGCACGGATGATCAGGCTTGCCGCAGCGCTGCTGACAGCCTGTCTGCTGCTGCCCGTACCGGTTCAGGGACAGGACAGCGAGCGCGAGGCGCTTGAACAGCAGCTGGAGGAAATCAGGGCGCAAATCGGCCGCATCCAGGCCCGCATCGACACCGGTCTGGAAGACCGCGACCGGCTGACGAAAGCGCTTGCCGATGCCGAACGCGCCGTTGGCGATGCCCGGCGTGCGCAAACGCAAACCGACTCGGCTCTGGCCATTGTTCGTGATGAAATTGAGCTGCTTGAAGCACATCAGGCCAGGCTTTCCGAGCAGGTTTCTGAACAGGCCCGGCTTTTGGGCGAGCAGCTGGCCATGGCGTACAAAAGCGGCAGCCAGTCGCGTCTGAAAATGCTTCTTAACCAGGACGATCCTCGTCAGCTGTCGCGCCAGATGGCCTATTACGGCTATCTTTCACGAGCGCGTCTGAAAGCCATGGAGCAGCTTCGTGACGCGCTTGAAGAATACAAAAACAATCAGCAGCTGCTTGATGACGAGGCGCAGCGCCTGGCCGGGCTGCTGGATGAGCGCCGCCAGGAAACCCGCCGGCTTGAGTCGGCCATGGACCAGAGAGAGCAGGCGCTTGAGGATATTGACAGGAGCCTGGCCGATGACCGGCAACAGCTGGCCGGGCTGGAAGAAAACGCGGCCGAACTGACGCGCCTGATTGAAGCGCTGGCCGATGTCTTTGTCGATGTCCCGGCCAGCGAATCAATCCCGCCGTTTGATGATCTCAAGGGCCAGTTGCAGGCGCCGCTGGAGGGGGCGGTCATTCAGTCTTTTGGTTCAAGACGCGGTCGGGAAATGACATGGCAGGGCTGGTTGATCGCGGCTGAGCGGGGGGCGACAGTCAGAAGCATTGCGCACGGGCGCGTGGCCTATGCTGAATGGCTGCGCGGCTACGGGCTGCTGCTGATTGTTGATCATGGTGACGGGTACATGAGCCTGTATGCCCACAACGAAGCTCTTTTGCGTGATGTTGGCGACTGGGTTGTGCCAGGAGAAAAAGTGGCCCTGGCCGGACGTTCCGGGGGCGTATCCCGCGATGCCCTGTATTTTGAGCTGCGCAAAAACGCCCGGCCCATCGACCCTGCCCTGTGGGTAAAACGCTGATTGCCCAAAATGGTGAACGCCTGTGGCCGAAGCCCGAAATGACGGTATCATGATGCGCCTTGCGGCCGGTTCAGCACCCTGCCCCGTTCCGGCAGTTTCTGTCGCTGTCCCATACATTTGCATATCAGGTCCTTCATGAACACAGAAAAAGAAGAGCTTTATGGCGATGAGCCGGTGCGCCACGTCAGCCGCGGCGGCGTTGAATACACTCTGTTGGGCACCGCCCACGTTTCGCGCACCAGCGCCGAAGCGGTCAGGCGGCTGATCGAGCACGGCAGCTTTGATGCCGTTGCCATCGAGCTGTGCCCGGCTCGCCACAAGGCCATGACCGAGCAGGACAGCTGGCGGGACATGAATCTGTTTCAGGTCATTCGGCAGGGCAAGGGCGGCATGATGATCGCCTCGCTGGCGCTGGCGGCCTATCAGCGCCGCATTGCCAAACAGTTCGGCATAGAGCCCGGCGCGGAGATGAAGGCCGCCATGGACATGGCGGCGAGCTTCAATCTGCCGCTGCAGCTGGTCGATCGTGATGTTGGCATCACTTTGCGCCGCACCTCGCGCAGCCTATCGTGGTGGAAACGCTGGGTCATGTTCAACGGCCTGATCATGTCCATGCTCAGTCGACAGGACATTGACGAGGACGACATTGAGCGCCTCAAACACGGTGATCTGCTAACCGAAACCTTCAGCGAGTTTTCTGAAAATGCGCCCGAGCTTTATGAATCGCTGATTGCCGAACGTGACCGCTTTATGGCCGCCCGCCTGCGCCAGGAAAACGAACCGGCAGACCCCGGCAGCCCGCGCCGCGTTCTGGTGGTGCTCGGCGCCGGCCATCTGGAAGGCACGGCGCAAGCGCTCGAAGACGCCGCGCAGCCGCAGGAAACTGTTGACAGCCTGAATCAGACGCCGCCGCCTTCCAGGCTTCTGAAGATCATTCCGGTGGCCATCATTGTGCTGGTTCTGCTGGGCTTTCTGATTGGCTTCTCGCGCTCGCCCGAGCTGGGCTGGTCTCTGGTGGTAACCTGGGTGCTGATCAATGGTGTGCTGTCGGCGCTGGGCGCCCTCATTGCCGGTGGGCACCCCCTGAGCGTGGCTTCAGCCATGGTGGCTGCCCCCATCACTTCACTCAACCCCACCATCGGTGCCGGCATGGTGGTGGGTGCGGTTGAAGCCAGCATAAGGAAGCCGCGTGTGGGTGATTTTGACAGCCTGCGCGACGATGTCGGGCGGCTGTCAGGCTGGTGGAAGAACCGCGTTGCCCGCGTTCTGTTGGTGTTCTTTCTTTCCAACCTGGGCTCGGCCATCGGTACCTGGGTGGCCGGGCTGAGCATGATCAAACAGCTGATGTAACAACCTTTCGAACAGCCTGGTGCCCCGCCCGTCCGCGCTGGCACCATCGGCAGACGGTGCTCATATAATAGCGGCTGGTCAATCACCCGCAGCACGGATCAATAACGATGAGCATCAAGGCAAGACTGTTCGGAAAGCCCTGGAAACATCGCGACGCGGCTGTTCGGGCGCAGGCTGTTGCCGACAGCAGTGACCCGCAGCTTGCCGCCGAGCTGGCAACCATTGCCGAGCATGATGAATCGGCCAGCGTGCGCCTGGCCGCCCTGCAGCGCATCAACAACGAGCCCTTCTGGCTCAATGCGCGCCTGCGCGAATCGGATGCCGGCATTGTCCAAGCAGCGGATGCATTCCTTGTCCGAGTGGTTTTGCAGCAGGCTGGCGTTGAATACCGCACTGAACGAATCAAATGGCTGCAACAGGTCGACGATGTCGTCTTTCTGCGCCGCGCAGCCAGGGAAGCGTCTGATTCCGCGTTGCGCAAGGCCGCCCTGGAAAGAATAGATTCTCCGGGCTTTCTTGGCGATTGCGTGGTTGAAGAAAAGGACGAACAGCTGGCTTTGTCCCTGGTGTCCAGAATCAGCCAGGAATCAACCCTTGAGCGCATTTTTGAAACCTTGCGTCGGCGCAGCAAAAGCCGCGCGCAGGCAGTTTCAGAGCGTCTGGCCACGCTGCGCGCCGAGCGCGGTGATCATGACCTGCATGCCCAAACAGCCGAAGCCCTGGTCGAACGTGCTGAAAAACTGGCGCGCGGACAGTTTGAAGGCGACCGGCGCGCAGAGTTTGAGGCCCTGCAGAAGGCCTGGGAAAATGCGATTGTTCCCGCAGTCCTTAAAACCCGCTTTGAAGGGTCCATGCGCATTGTCCAGCGCTCATTTGAAAGCGTTGGCAAGATGAATACGCCAGCCGCGGAACAGTCCGGCGAAGACTCTGATGTGCCGGCAACCACGCAGGAAACCGGGGCCCTGGCCAGGCTTGTCGAACAGCTGGAAGCCCTGAACAATACAGATGCCCTGCCCGCCCGGGACATTGCCGGGCTGCTGTCGCGTTACGACCGGCTGTGGCAGGACATTGGCAGCCCCGGCGAAGCGGAAGAAGCGCTGCGCCAGCGCGCCCTGCCGGTTTTGAGCGCGCTGCAGAAGCGCCATCAAGCGCTGCTGGCCCAAAAAACGGGCAAGCGGGATGACGGCACTGCCGCCGCAAAACCGCAACAGGCGCAGGATGAACCCGACTGGGAAAAGCAGCTTGATCGCCTGGCCGGCCAGATTGAAGCCGGCGATGCCGCCACAGCTCAGGCGCTGGCCCGCAGCCTGCGCAGCAAGCTGGACAAAATGCCCCGGCGCGTACGCCCGGGCGCCGCGGCCGGGCGCCTGACCCGCCTTGAGGGCCGCCTGCGTGAATTGCGCAACTGGGAGCACTGGTCCAACAATCAGCGCCGCGACGAGCTGATCGAAAAAGTGCAGCAGCTGATCGGCTCCGATCAACACCCTGACGCCATTTCCAACCAGCTCAGGGAAGCGCGCAGCGAGTGGCAAAAGCTGGAAAAGCTTGAAGTTCTGCCTGGCGACAGGCGCCGCTTTGCTGCGCCGCGCAAGCAGTGGCAGCGTTTTCAGCAGGCCTGCAAATCGGCCTTTGAACAGGCCCAGCCGTTTTTTGAAAAGCGGCTGGAAAGCCAGTCACAAAGCCTTGAGCAGCTTGACGCTTTTATTGCCAGGGCCCGCGAGACGGCTGATGATCCGGATTCCGCCCTGAAAACCATCTTGAAATTCCAGCGCAACGCGCGCCGCGCCATACGCCGACTTGACGACATTCCGCCCAAATCCCGCGGCCGCTCCGCCGGCCAACTGCGCGAGCTGATGGAAAAGCTGTCGGAGCGGCTTGACCGGGAATTCGAGGCTATTGAACTGGCCAAGCGCCGCCTGATTCGCGAGGCCGAGACGCTGGCGCATGAAACCGACTTCAAGGCCGCCGCCGAGCAAGCCAAGGCGCTGCAGGCGCGCTGGCAAAAAATCGGTACCGGCCGGCGCCGGGTTGAGCAAGCGCTTTGGCAGGCATTTCGGGCGCCCATTGATCCGATTTTTGAAAAGCTGGGTGAGGAACACGCCCAGGAGCGCGCCGAGCGTGAAGCCAAACAGGCCGAGTATCGCCAGCTGGTTGACCAGGCGCGTGCCATTGCTGGCGATGACGCTATCGAGGCATCAGAAGCTGCGGCCCAGATACGTGCGCTGGAAGGTCAGTGGGAAGCGGTTGGCGGTCAGCCCGGCCGCTGGCGCGAGCAGTTCGAAAAACAGAGGCAGGCCATCGACGAGCGCCTCAGGGCACGCCAGCTTGAGGCCCGGCAGCAGGCGCAAAAGCAGCTGCGCGAAATGGCCGATCGGCTGCAGGCCCTGTGGCAGGCGCGTCTTGAAGGCAAGTCATTTGATGAGATGCCGGCTGACACCGAATCCGCAGCAACCATCAGCCAGCAACCGCTTGCCGCCGCCATGGAAAAATTCGGCGACCCCGATACCGACACCGACATGCTCAAGTCACTGACGGCAGAAAACGCCGCGGCCGCTCGCCAGGTTCTGGTGCGCCTCGAGTTTCTGGCTGGTCTGGAATCACCGGAATACGACCGGCAGGCGCGCATGGATTTTCAGGTTCAGCGGCTGGCCTAGCGCATGACAGACCGCGACAGCGCTCCGAACCCCGCGGACGAAGCCTCGGAGCTTGAGCAGCAGTGGTATGCCCACTTGCCCCATCCGCCCGACGAGCACCAGGATTTGGCAAAGCGTTTCGAGAAGTGCCAGAATGCGCTGGTCTCTTTTCTGGAATTCTGATGCGCCATCCGTTTTTTTACGCCTTGCGCTGTCTTGTCCTGTTTTTGGCACTGCTGGCCAGCCCGGCGGTTTTTGCCGCAGACACCCACCCGTACGGCTGGGTTTCCGTGCTGCCACCGCTGGTTGCCATTGCCCTGGCCCTGCTGGTGCGCCAGGTGGTGCCGGCGCTTTTCATCGGTATCTGGACGGGCGCCTGGGCGCTCAACGGGTTTTCCCTGGCCGGGTTGTGGCTGGGCCTGCTCGAAACGTTTGAAACGCATATTGTCAACGCCCTGGCCGACCCCGATCATGCCGCGGTCATTCTTTTTTCCATGATGGTCGGCGGCATGGTGGGCATCATTTCAAAAAATGGCGGCCTGCTGGGCGTGGTTGAGCAAATTGTGCGTTTTGCCGATTCCGTCCGGCGCGCCAGCCTGGCCACCGTTGCGTTGGGGCTGGCCATATTCTTTGACGACTACGCCAATACGCTGGTGGTTGGCTACACCATGCGTCCGATTACCGATCGCATGCAAATTTCGCGCGAAAAGCTGGCCTATCTGGTCGATTCCACAGCGGCGCCCGTGGCCTGCATTGCACTGGTCACCACCTGGATAGGTTATGAAGTCGGCCTTATAGGTGAAGCCATAGAAGCCATAGACGGCCTGGACGCCAACGCCTATTTTGTTTTTCTCAACTCCATTCCCTACAGTTTCTACCCGCTGTTTGCACTTGTTCTGGTTTTTGCCATTGTCATTTCCGGCCGTGACTTCGGGCCCATGTACAGGGCCGAGGTGCGCGCCCGCCAAACCGGTGTGGTTGCGCCCGAGTCGGCCGGCACAGCCCTGGTGGGCAGCGACATGGAGCAGGTTCAGCCATCGGCCGGCACCCGCTGCCTGGCGCGCAATGCCGCCATACCGGTCATGGTGCTTATCGTTTCGGTGGTGGTTGGACTGTTCGTCAGCGGCAGCGGCGACAACCTGCAGGAAATCATTGGCAGCGCCGATGCCTACCGGTCGCTGCTGTGGGGTTCGCTGCTGGGCGTGCTGGCCGCCGTCATCATGACCCTTGCCCACCGCAGCCTGTCGGTGCCCGATCTGACCAATGCCTGGTTTGCCGGCTTGCGAAGCATGCTGCTGGCGGTGGTTATTCTGGTGCTGGCGTGGGCACTTTCCGGCATGACCCGAGAGCTGGACACCGCCGGCTACCTGGCCCGGCTGCTGGGCGAGCACCTGCACCCCGGTCTGATGCCTACACTGGTGTTTCTGCTGGCTGCCGCCACCGCATTTGCCACCGGCACCAGCTGGGGCACCATGGGTATTTTGCTGCCCATGATGCTGCCCCTGGTTTGGGTTTTAATGACCAACAGCGGCATGACAGCCGCCGAGCACATGCCCATTCTGTACGGCACAGTGGCTGCCGTTCTGAGCGGCGCCGTCTGGGGCGACCACTGCTCGCCCATATCCGACACCACCATTCTGTCCTCGATGTCGAGCCAGTGCGATCATATTGAGCATGTGCGCACGCAAATGCCGTACGCAATTCTGGCCGGGATGGTGGCCATGGTGCTTGGCACCCTGCCGGCAGGCTTTGGTCTGCCCTGGTGGGTTTGCCTGCCCGCCGGCACGCTGGCCCTGGTGGTATTTGTGCGCCTGCTGGGTCGCCGTGCCGATGCGCCCCGGGCCGCTGCTGCATTCAGCCGCGAACCGTGATGGCTGGCGGCCCCTTTCCCCTTGCGGCGCCGGCATGCCGGACCGTGGGGCGACCGGCCGGCCAGCGCCTGAACTGCATATAATTCAATGATGTCCGACGATTCAAGCCAACCACAGCAGGCGCCGTTTGTGCACCTGCGCCTGCACACCGAGTATTCACTGGAAGACGGCACGGTGCGCATCGATGAGCTGGTCAGCCGGGCTGCTGAGCTGGGCATGCCGGCCGTGGCCGTGACCGACTGGCACAACCTGTTCGGGCTGGTCAAGTTCTATCGCGCGGCGATGGCGCACGGCATCAAACCCATTGTGGGCGCCGATATTCGGGTTCAGGACGCTTCCTCAGAAGGTGAGTTCGGGGTGGCCACCCTGCTGGTCCAGAACCAGACGGGCTATCTGAACCTGTGCCGGCTGCTTTCACGCAGCTTTCTGGAAGGCAGGCATTTGGGGCAGCCGCTGGTGCATCCTGCCTGGCTGCGACAGCACAATGAAGGGCTTATCGCCCTGCTGGGGCACTCTTCAGGCGTTGGCCGGTCCTTTGCCGAAAACCGCGAGAACCTGGCGGCCGGGCTGCTTGATGACTGGCAGGCGCTTTTCCCTGACCGGCTGTATCTGGCTGTGGAACGCACCGGCCGCAAACTGGAGAAACATGTTGAGGCCGGACTGCTGTCGCTGGCCATTGAGCAAAAGCTGCCGGTGGTGGCCGTCAACGATGTGCGTTTTTTGCAGCGTGAGGACTATGCGGCGCACGAAGCCAGGGTGTGCATTCACCAGTCGCGCCTGCTTGATGACAAAAACCGGCCCAGACAGTTTGTCGAGGAACAGTATTTCAAAAGCGGCCAGGAAATGGCCGAGCTGTTTTCCGACCTGCCCGCGGCTGTGGAAAACACCCTGCACCTGGCGGCGCGCTGCAGCTTCAAGCTGCGCCTGGGCGAGTATTTTTTGCCGACATTCCCGGCGGCCGAAGGCAGCACCGAGGACGAGATGCTGCGCGAGCAGTCCCGTCAGGGGCTTGAACAGCGTCTGGAACGCCACGGGCTCGTTGAAGGTCTGCAGCGGGCCGACTATTTTTCCCGCCTCGACCATGAGCTGGAAGTCATCATCAACATGGGCTTCCCCGGTTATTTCCTGATTGTGGCCGACTTTATCGAATGGGCCAGGAGCAATGACGTGCCGGTGGGCCCCGGTCGCGGGTCCGGTGCCGGATCGGTGGTGGCCTGGAGCTTGGGGATAACCGAAGTTGATCCAATGCGTTACGAGCTCCTTTTCGAGCGCTTTCTAAACCCGGAACGGGTGTCCATGCCCGACTTTGACATTGACTTTTGCGTGGAGGGCCGCGACCGGGTCATTGAATATGTGGCGCAGCATTACGGCCGTGAGCAGGTTTCGCAGATCATTACCTATGGAACCATGGCGGCCAAAGCGGTGGTGCGCGACTGCGGGCGCGTGCTGGGCTACAACTACGGCTTTGTCGACTCCATTGCCAGGCTGATTCCCAATCAGCTTGACATCACGCTTAAAAGCGCGCTGAAACAGGAGCCCGAACTCAGGTCACGCTACGAAAAGGAAGACGATACCCGCAGCATTCTCGACCTGGCGCTGTCGCTTGAAGGGCTGGTCAGAAATGCCGGGAGACACGCCGGCGGCGTGGTGATTGCCCCCGGTCCGCTGCCCGACTACGTACCGCTCTACACCGAGCCGGACGGTCAATCGGTGCTGACCCAGTTTGACAAGGATGATGTCGAATCCATCGGGCTGGTCAAGTTCGACTTTCTGGGATTGCGCAACCTCACCATCATCAACTGGACGCTCAAGGCGGTCAACGCGGCAAGGCATGACAGGGGCGAAGCTGAAATCAACCTTGCCGACCTGCCCCTGGACGACGACAAGGCTTTCAGACTGCTGCGGGCGGCCCATACCACCGCCGTATTCCAGCTTGAATCTCCGGGCATGAAAGACCTGTTGCGCAGGCTCAAGCCCGACAGCTTTGACGATATTGTTGCCGCAGTGGCCCTGTTTCGTCCCGGGCCGCTCGATTCGGGCATGGTTGACCAGTATATCGACCGCAAGCACGGCAAGGCACCGGTGCGCTATCCGCATCCCAAAACAGCCCCTGTCCTGGAGCCAACCTACGGGGTCATTCTGTACCAGGAGCAGGTGATGCAGATTGCCCAGGAGCTGGCCGGCTACAGCCTCGGCGGCGCCGATTTGCTGCGCCGCGCCATGGGCAAGAAAATCCCCGAGGAAATGGACCAGCAGCGCGCCATTTTTGTTGAAGGCGCCACCGCCAACGGCATCGACAGCCAGCAGGCCGAAGAAATCTTCAACAACATGGAAGCCTTTGCCCGCTACGGCTTCAACAAGTCACACTCGGTCGCCTATGCGCTGGTGGCCTACCAGACGGCCTGGCTCAAGGCACACTATCCGGCTGAATTCATGGCGGCCGTTCTGTCGGCCGATCTGGACAAGACAGACAAAATAGCCAATCTGATAGAAGACTGCCGGGCCATGGATCTCGAAATCCTGCCGCCCGATGTCAACCGCTCGGACTACCGTTTCATGGTCGAGGACGGCGCCATACGCTATGGCCTGGGCGCGCTCAAGGGCGTGGGCCAGGGCGCCATAGAAAATCTGGTGGCCGTTCGTGAACAAATCGGTTCGTTCACCAGCCTTGGTCAGCTGTGTCGCGAAACAAACCTGTCGCGCCTCAACCGCCGGGCCCTTGAGTCGCTGATTCGCTCCGGAAGCCTTGACAGTCTGCATAAAAACCGCGCGGCGCTCATGCAGGCCCTGCCCGATGCCCTGGCCGCGGCCGAGCGCTACCAGGCCGATCTGGAAGCCGGCCAGTCCAACCTGTTTGGCATGTCCTCGCCAGCAGCCGGTGGTGCGGATTCCGGCGCTGCCGATGAACAGCCCTTGCCCGACGTGCGCGAATGGACGCCAAGGCAGCGTCTGCAGGCCGAAAAGGACACCCTGGGGCTGTATCTGTCGGGCCACCCCATGGATGAGCTGCGCGAAGAGCTGGCCGAAATCACCACGGCCACGTTTGAGGAAATTGGCGATCTTATGGGCAGCAGCGCCGGAAATGGCGACCGGCGCAACCAGGGGCGCTCCATGACGCTGGCCGGCATGATCGCCGCCATCAGGCGTCGCCCGGGCAAGGGGGCCTTCATTGCGCTGACCGACGGAACGTCGAGAATTGAGCTGGCTGTTTTTGAGCGGCTTTTCCAGGAGGTTTCCG
>Ga0079226_10001390_pt1 | contig 18553 bp, 17 predicted proteins | sample Poulit2014_FD_76345 | JGI IMG/M metagenome (GOLD analysis project Ga0079226, IMG submission 76345) | Agricultural soil microbial communities from Georgia to study Nitrogen management - Poultry litter 2014 | ecosystem: Environmental > Terrestrial > Soil > Agricultural land | place: USA: Georgia... | reverse complement strand
TTTCAAAAAGCTTACTTTTTGAAACAGGGGGTTTTCTTTATATTTAGTATCTCAATAACACAACATAATATAATTTGAAATGTTGCTATAAAATTGTATATGATTTGAAATAGTTTTATACTAGTTATAGAAATTTTTTCAAATTGATAACTCACATGGGAAGGTGTTATAAAATGCGATCTTTTTTCTACGCAAGAGTTAGCAGTATCGACCAATCATTGGAAAGACAATTGAAAGCAGCACGAGAAGTCGGCATAGCTGACGAATACATCTTTGTCGATAAAGCAAGTGGTAAAGATTTTCAACGTCCGGAATATCAATTGATGAAACGCATGCTGAGGGAAGGTGATGCTTTATACGTGAAATCGCTCGACCGCCTGGGACGTAATAAGCAAATGATTCTGGATGAATGGCAGAGCCTCGTCAAAAATAAACAAGTCGATATTGCCGTGCTGGATATGCCGTTGTTAAATACCATGAAATATAAGGACATGGACGGGCTGGAGACGTTGATTTCCGATTTAATCCTGCAACTACTGAGTTATATGGCAGAAGACGAACGAAAGCGAACTAGGGTGAGACAGGAAGAAGGCATACGAATTGCGAAAGAGAACGGAGCGAAATTTGGCAGGAGGAAACATGAGATTGACGACACATTCCGAGTTGTCTATCCAATATGGAAGCAAAATAAAATTACCGCTGTCGAAGCCATGAGAAGAGTGGGAATGAAAAGAAATACCTTTTATCGAAGAGTGAAAGAATATGAGTCGCATGAGTTAAATCTCTAATAATTTGCATGCTACTAGCCTGAGTTAGTTTATTTGAGATAGTGTGTAAATCAGTTAAGTTATAAAATTAAGTTTTAAATCTCTGTTGATAGAATATAAAAGAATATACAAAATGTAAAAATTAGCGAATGTTGTCTTTCTTCATATAATTGAAAAAGTTACAATATGTAAAAAAGCATATTATGATTTTCACAAAAAAAAGAAATAATCTATCTTTTTCTAACAAAAATGTATTTCTCTATTGACAAAAGAACTTTAATATACTACTGTTAGTTTTAAAAGAATTAATATAGCCAATATTCTGAAAAATATAAGGAGGAGGTTTTATTGACTCTTGTTTTAATACGAGTTGACGATAGGTTGATACATGGTCAAGTAGCTGTGGGTTGGTCTAGGTCTTACAATGTAAATCGTATTATTGTTGCAAATGATTCTGTAGCTAAAGACGAAACTCAAAAAATGTTGCTTAAAATGGCATGTCCAGTAGGGGTTGAAGCTTCTATATTGACTATAAAAGAAGCAACAACACAAATTTTACAAAATAAATTTAGAAAAGAAAAGGTAATGATGCTGGTCAAAGACCCAGGGTCTTTAATTAAATTGATAGAAGGCGGCATTGATATAAAAGAAGTTAACGTCGGAAATGTAAGTATAAAAGAAGGAAGAAAAAAAATAGTTAAAGAAATAGCAGCTACTCCTGAAGAAGTAAAAGAGTGGAAAAAGTTGGATGAACTTAACTTGAAATTGAGAGTACAATGGTTACCTGGTAGTTCTTCAAAAAACTTTAATAATATTATTAGAAAAGAATAAAATCTGAGTCACTTAAGAAAAGAAGGTGTTTCTTTGAAAGATATGCAAATTTTAATTATTACTCATGGACAATTAAGTAAAGGAATATTAAATGCTACGGAAATGTTTGTAAGCGATTTCAAAAATATAAAAGCAATATCTTTAAAAGAGGGGGAGAATATAGATAAATTTAAAGTAATGATTGAAGAAATAATAGAAGTTGAAAAAAACAAAGATATTCTATGTTTAGTTGATATGCTTGGGGGATCTCCGGCTCGCGTTATTGGAGAGTTAGCGGTTAATAATTCCAATATACATTTGATTTCGGGTGTCAATTTGCCAATGGTGATAGAAGCTATAATTTCATATGAAAATATGCCTGTCCATGAATTAATTAATCATATAATGGCAATTGGAAAAGATAGCATTGTTAATTTAAGCCAAAAGTTAAGAAATTAATGTATTTGCAGCTTATATTTAAATGAGAGGTGAGATAGATGTCTGTTTTCATGGTCTTTGTTCTATCATTACTGGGAGGATTTGCTTATTTCTCACGTCGTTTTATGGGAGAATTATATCTTGAAAGACCAATAGTGCTGGCCCCCATTGTAGGGCTCTTAATGGGTGACATACAGACAGGATTAATAGTAGGGGGGACTCTTGAGTTAATTTTTATGGGTGCTGTAGAAATTGGTGGAGGAGTGACTGCTAATTACACTATCGGGACTATAATAGGAACTGCTTTTGCTATCACAACTGGTTCTGACGCACAGACCTCACTAACAATCGCTGTTCCAGCTGCTTTAATTGGATCATTTTTTGAAGTTTTAGCAAAAACTGGATCGACTTTTATTGTTAATGGTGTTGAATCATCTTTAGAAAAAGGAAAGGTCAATATACCTCTAGCTGTGCATTCTGGTAATTTATTACATGGATTATCAAATTTCATTCCTATTTTCCTCGCTTTATACTTAGGAGTAGATGCTGTAGAAACTTTGCTAGATTCTACTCCAGAATGGTTACAAAATGGCATTGAAGTTGCTGGTAATTTACTTCCCGCATTAGGCTTTGCTTTGTTATTGATGACTTTAGTCACTCCTTTATTATTCCCTTTTTTCTTTATTGGATTCTTAGCTGCAGCTTATTTAGATATAGGAGTTTTAGGAGTTGCCCTATTCGGCTTTATCATCGTCGTTATTATTCAAACTCAATTTAAAGAAAAAGAAGAGGATTTCTCTTTTGAAGAAACAGAAAACATAGATGAAGGAAAAGAACAGACAATTATTTCCAAGAAGCAATTTCGTAGCATGTATTTTAGGTCATTTGCTATTCAATCTGCGTTTAGTTTTGATCGAATGCAATCAGTCGGATTCACTTGGGGACTTCTCCCATATTTAAAAGATATATATAAAGATGACCATTCTGGTCTTATATCAGCTATAAAAAGGCATTTAACATTTTTTAATACACACCCATGGATAGCTGGACCTATATATGCGTCCGTAGCTAGTTTAGAGTCACAAAAGGCTAAAGGAGAAGATGTAGAAGAGAGCGCTATTCAAGGGATCAAAGCTAGTTTAATGGGTCCGGTTGCTGGTGTAGGAGATTCACTTTTTCACGGTACTTTACGTCCAGTTATTGCTGGTGTATGTGCTTCCCTTGCACTTCAAGGGAACATGGTCGCCCCGATACTCTTTTTTGTATCTTTAAATATAATTCACTTGTTCGTAAGATGGTATACTTTAAAAATTGGTTTCGATTTAGGCAAGCAAGCTGTGGGTATTATCGCATCTAACACAATGAAAAAAATTATGGAAGGGGCGACAATGGCTGGATTAATGGCAACAGGAGCTTTAGTAGCTGTTTGGATTGATATTTCTACCCCAGCTTCTTATACGGTTGAGGATGAAACCATTTCATTGCAAGATAAATTAGATGAAATACTCCCCGGTATGTTGCCTTTAGCTATAACTATGTTAATTTTTTGGATGCTTAGAAAAAGACTAGGAACCGTGCCGATTTTGATAATAATTATTATAGTTGGGATTATTCTTGGTAGCTTAAATATTTTAAGTTAACCATATTTTAAATTACTTGGAGGGGATAGATATGTCAATAAATTTAATGTACCAATATATCCTAGAAGAGAAAGAATTATTACTAAATAATATAGAAACAAAAGATGATTTTATAAAAACTATTGCTTTAAAAATTAAAAAAGATATAAAACATGTATATATTATAGGATCAGGAACATCTTATCATACAGGGCTTGCCGCCAAAAATTTTATGGAAAAAACATCTAATTGGACTGTTGACTGTCTTGCACCTACACATTTTTTACAAAGCACTCAAGTTAACCCAGAAGAGTCTATCGTCATAGGAATTTCTCAAAGTGGTAAGAGTATATCCACACTTGACGGTCTAAGAAAAGCAATTGATAACGGATTCTATACTATAGCCATGTCTGAATATAGTAATAGTGATTTAAGTAATATAGCAGATAGTTTTGTTCCTATACGAGTTGGAGAACGAGAACAATCCGGTGCTAAAACAAAAGGCTACGTAGCTGCAGTTTTAAATTTAATAATGTTATCTTTAGAGTATAGCCATCAGCATAGCATAATTAATAAAAGAACGTATATAAAACAATTAACTAACATTAAAAAAAGCATACAAAACATGAATTTAATTTTTGATAAATCAGAAGTTTGGGTACAAAAAGTCAAAAGTGATTTTAAAAAAGCAAATAATATTATGATAGTGGGTTATGGAGCAAATTATGCTACTGCTTTGGAAGGCGGTTTAAAGCTTCTAGAAACTGTAAGAATACCAGTATCTGGATACGAAATGGAAGAATTTATGCATGGAATATACAATTGTATAAATGAAGATAGTTTTCTAATTTTCTTACAAGGGCCAGATGCGCTTAAAGAAGAAGAAAATATAAAAAGGATAAACTTATTAAAAGATTTCCTTAATAAGGTTACAGACAACTGTTTTTTAATAGGTAAAGGGGAAAATATTAGTAAAAACAATCTAAAAATTGATTTTGTTAATGACAATTTACTCAGCGTTTTTGAGTATATAATTCCTTTGCAACTTTTAAGTGCTGTAGTTTCTAATGAAAAAAATATTAATCCTGACAACTCAAAGTTCCCAACCTTTCACCAGCAAATGAAAAGTAAACTATAGATGATTAATTAACTCTTGTTGATTAGCTTATGTTCTATATAAAAAAGGCTCTGTAATTAGTCAAAGAAAGTTAAAATACTATTCAATATATCTTGTATATCAAACTGTAAATGACCAATAAAATGAAAATAAAGCAATATACAATGAACTATTTCTCATTGTGCATCAAAACTAAAGTAGTTATACGTTAAATTAAATTTGACAGAGAAAGGAAATAAAAATGAATTCAATAATATTGCAAGGAATGAGAGTATTTGGAGAAGACGCTACTTATAACAATGGTTATTTGCAAATTAAAAATGACAAAATTGTTTCTCTAGGAGAGTCCCATAAAAATCAAAAAAATTTTAAAAATACCAAGACTTTTACGTTTCCTGAAAATTATATATGTATCCCCGGTTTTATAGACGTTCATATGCATGGTGCTAATGGATTCGATATCATGGATGGAAATATTAAATCTCTTGAATCCATTCAAAAAGCTATAACCCAAGAAGGAACTACTAGCTTTTTAGCTACAACTATATCCGATGAAAAAAGCTCTATCGAAAAAGCTCTAGACAATATCAAACAAACTATTCAATTAGAAAATAAAAAAGAAAACATAAAAAAAGCAGAAATTTTAGGAATCCATTTGGAAGGACCTTTTATTTCTCCCAACAAATCGGGTGTACAATTAAAAGAATCGATTATAGACCCAGATATTAATTTATTTAATAAATGGCAAGAGTTATCCGGTGAGAATATTAAATTAGTAACACTAGCTCCCGAAAGAAAAAAAGGCAAGAATTTGATTAAAGAACTTATCAAGTATAACGTACTAGCTTCTATAGGACATTCTGATGCAACATATCAAGAAATAGTTGAAGCAGTTAATATCGGCGCTAATCATGTGACACATTTATATAACGGCATGAGAGGTATACATCATAGGGAGCCAGGTGTTTTAGGTGCTTCATTACTGAATCAAAAACTCAAAGCTGAGATTACAGTAGATGGTATTCATGTTCATCCTAAAATGATAGAATTCGCTTTTAAATATAAGGGAGCGGATAATCTAATAGCAATTACAGATTCAAATCGTGCTAAGTATTTAGAAGACGACACATATCAAATTGGTGGAAGTACTGTAATTGTTAAAGAAGGGAGAGCAATTACCTCTGATGGAACTCTGGCGGGAAGCGTTTTAAAAATGAATGTAGCTTTTTATAATTTGCTAAAATTCACAAATTGCTCAATCGAAGATGCTATAAAAATGACTTCTACCAACGCCGCTAAACAATTAAGCATATTTAACGAAAGAGGAAGTTTAAAGCCATCTAAATACGCAGATATTGTTATTTTGAACGATAAATTTGAAGTAGTTATGACTTTTTGCAAAGGCATACTTGCTTACAGTAACTATGAATCAACTTGATAATCTATTTTTATCAAGATATAGCCAAGACAGCAGTTAACTTTTAGTATTGAATAACTTTATTATAATTGAAAGTCCAACGACTTGCTATCACCTCATTAGAATTAGATAATCCAAGGCATTTCATTTAAAAGTCAAAATGTAGCGTTATAGAGTATTTAAACAATATTTTGTTAATTCCGTTCGTTATAATTTACCCTCTTAAATGAAAAAAAATTAGACTATTTGATAATTAAAGTATTGATTTATGACTGCTTTTGAGAAACTATAATTTTCATCCATAAAATTTTAGAATTTAAAACACTTATTGGATCCTACAAAAACCGGAGTGATCAGGAATGAAATACGACAAAATTGATAAAATATTAATCGAAGAATTAGTGGATAATGGTCGCATTTCTTATGTAAATTTATCAAAAAAAGTCAATCTTTCGCGGGTCTCTGTTAAAGAACGAATAGAAAATATGATGAGTGAAGGGATTATAGAGAAATTCAGTGCTATTATCAATTCAGAGAAAATCGGGAAAAATGTTTCAGCTTTTTTTGATATAGATGTTACACCAAATAAATTAGAAGAAGTTGCGCAAAACTTGGCTAACAATACAAATGTAGCTAGTATTTATCAAATGACTGGTCCTAGTACACTTCATGTACATGTTTTAATGGAAGATTTTAATAAATTAGAAACTTTTATTAATAGTGAGTTATATTCTGTCCATGGAGTAACAAGAGTTGAGAGTCAAGTTTTATTAAAAAGATTTAAAAGTAAAATAGGGTATAAACTTTAATTTGATATAACTAACAAACTATCATTTATACAAATTTAAGCATTATTGTCGCATTAATTATGTCAAACTATTAACCATTTTCAAAAGAATTCATATTCTATTCTAAACAAAGTAAAAAATTCTTTATAATGGGCATCATCCAAATCCAAACTAAAAGAACAGAGTATGGAAAAATTTACACGAAGAATATCATTTATACAATGTTTACATCTTGTAAATCATATTTTATTGGATAATCAAGTGCAAGCCTCCCAATTATCCTACTATACAAAAAACTACATATGAAAACGAGAGTTTACATGCATTAAGCGATGCGATATTTGCGAATGAGCTGCAACAAGCATCCAGATTGGGTTCCATTAGATTTTCTCAACTAGAGGTAGTGACAGCTTCGCTGGTACTACCTCAATAAAAAAGTTTCTTTTGATTTAGAATATGATAAATAAAAAGGTAAATAATTTTAATTTTTGGAAGTTTACAACTATTCAATATAATTATAGATAAGTATATTTTTTGGACATACTTACCGGATAAAGTAATGAATGAAATTGAAGATAAATTATTACCTCCCTTTACATGGCTTGAGGAAGAGGATTTGGATAATGATGAGCTTGTAAGTTGGGCGATTGGAATCATTGAAAAACAATTAGAAAAAAGTCTTTGAAGTAAGAACAATGGCCATTGGAATAAGCAAAACTATTTCAATGGCTCATTCTTCCGCATTCACTGGCTTTATTTACCGCAAACAGTGGCTCAAAACTCCGCACTAATGGCTCATTCTGTCCGCAATGATCAATACTGCAAGACCAAGGGAGTCGCTTGTCTCAAAACATGAACATACCAAATATTCAAACCTGTAAACGATAATACCAAGATGTTTTGAAGTTTTTTGAACAGAAAAGCTTCCTTTTAATTTCAAACTACATTCTTTTGAAAAAGTATGAATAATTCAGGTTTATACAAAATATTTTATATTTTGGTAAATAAAACATCATGAAAGCTTTATTAGCTTTATTTAAATTCAATCTAAATGTGGTAAATATTCAATATCTTGGATTACAACTAATTCACCATTTAAATAAACTTGGTCAACTTCTTTCAGAGCTTCAATATCATTAATTGGATTTTTATTTAAAACTATAAAATTTGCTTGTTTCCCTGGAGTTATACTACCGCACCAATCTTCAACTCCTGCTATTTTAGCAGAGTTTATAGTTCCAGCAATTAAAACATCTAGTTCATTTAATCCTAATTCAACCATTGAAATAAACTCTACGTAAGTTCCGAAATGTGCATTGAAAGGTGTACCACCATCTGTACCAATACCTACGGAAACACCTGCTTCCCAAGCCTTTAAAAACCCTTCTATTTGCGCTTCTTGCGTTCTTCTTGCTTTTTCAATAGATTTCTCTGAAACTCCATTTTTGATGCCATATTTGAATAAAAAATAATCGACTGCTAGAGTAGGAACCAAAGCAGTATTATGTTCTTTCATCAATTTAATACCTTCATCATCTAAATAACTCCCATGTTCTATTGAGTCAATACCAGCTCTTATTGCATTTTTGATGCCTGTGGCTCCATGTGCGTGTGCAGCTGTTTTTTTCCCAAATTTGTGTGCCTCTGTAACTATAGCTGATATTTCTTCTTCGTCTAGATGTACGGCATGTTCGTTTTCTTCTGGGGACATAACACCACCAGTTGCCATTACTTTAATAAAGTCTACTCCTCTTTTTAACTGTTCTCTAGCGGCTTTTTTACATTCAAATATTCCATCGCATTCTCGAGCTGTATTACTCCCATGACCTCCAGTCATCGTCAATCCTTGTCCGCATACGTAATAATTGGGTCCTAAAGAGACACCTTCTTTGATGGAATTTCTTAAGCCTACTTCAGCATTTTTTCTACCGTTCATATCTCTTACAAATGTAACGCCAGACTTTAAATATTGTTGTAAATGGTTCAACCCTCTGAGTGCGAATTTAGATTGCTCCTCATAGTTTAAAGAAGGAGGATTTGATATTGGAGTAGCTAATGCATGTATGTGTAAATTGAATAAACCAGGCATTAGAGTTTTCCCCTCTAAATCTTTGCCGTTTTCTTTTTGTTTTTTTGTGAGGTCATTTTGTTTGCCTACTTCTAATATTTTTCCTTCTTCGACAATTATATAGCTGTTAATAATATATTCTTTTTGAATCACATCTATTAATCCAAAATTGTAAAAAATTTGCATATATATCCTCCGTCTCAATTTTATTTATAAAAAACTTATTGCTATACAGTAAAAAATTACTGCTATTTAGGCTCTCCTCCTTTCCATTGCACATTATTAATCATATGTTTAGCTGAATTGCCATCCTTTTCGTCTTGCCAAAAAAATCCTTTATAATCATTGTTATATACGCTAGGGTCTTCATATTCAACAAAGTTATATATAGGTATATCTTTCGACATAATTTTTTGAATGTCATGGTAATAAGGAGCTCTTTCTTCATCTTCTAATTTTTCTTCGCCTTTCTTAAATAGGTTGTCTACTTCTTCGTTATCATATTGCATTTTGTTAGTAGCAGTATCACTTTTTAAAAATTCTTCAAAGTTTAAAGGGTCAGGTCCTCTATCTCCCCCTCCTGACATTATATCCCAGTCTCTTTGTTCATCTAGCATTTCATCACGTATAGCCCACTCGTATTGTTCAACATCTACTTCAATACCTATTTCATCCAATTGTTGTCGTACAATGTTAGGGATATCCGTAGTCCCAAAAATAGATGTTTCAAATGTTCTAAAAGTTAAACTGAATCTTTTCCCTTCGTCATCTTTAGAATAGCCAGCATCGTCTAATAGTTCATTTGCATGTTCAATGTCTGTATCAGGTATAGTAACATCTTTATTATCTGCCCATTCAACGTTTGTAGAATACCAACTTGTAGCAGGTTCTAAACGACCACTATAGACTTTTTCGGAGATATCATCATTATCAATTGCGTAAGAAATTGCTTCTCTCACTTTTGGATCAGAAATTTCTTCTCTGGATCCGTCCATATTAAAACCCATCCACTGTACGATATCTGTCGTAGCTAAATCAGCAGATATTTCTTCATCATTTTCTAATCTATCAAGTTCAGCGAAGGCAGGAGAAGCTGTCATCCATCCAGACTCTCCAGATTCTATTGCATTTAATGCTGTAGACTCGGAAGGTGTGAAAGTAAAAACCACTTCATCTAAAAAGGGACCGTCACCAAAGTAATCTTCATTCGCTTTCAAAGAGATGTGTTCTCCTGTTTCAAATTCTTCAAAAACAAAAGGACCAGTTCCAACTGGGTCAACTTCATCAACATCATTGTCCTCGTAAATATGTTCAGGTAAAATATCAAAGCCTGTATAATCTGCTATTTTTTCAACAAAAACCCCTGATGGTTCTTTTAACTTTATTACAACAGTCGAGTCGTCTGGTGTTTCAACCTTTTTAACGTTTGATAGACTATCATACCCATTTGCACCCTCTCCATAATCTAGAATATCTTCGATTGTCCATTTTACATCCTCAGAGGTGAACGGCTCTCCGTCATGCCATTCGACGTCTTCTCGTAGATGAAAAGTATATTCTTTTAAATCTTCTGATTCTTCCCAAGATTCCGCTAGGTCACCATATAACTCTTTACTTTCTTCATCAAAAGCAGCTAGTTTAGAAAAGATATTACGATTTACATAAGGAATAGCTCCATCCCAATCATAATTATATATAAAACTTTTTGGTTCTAATTTAGTTTCAACAACTAAAGACCCTCCGTAAAGGTCCTCATCTTCAGAAAACTCTCCATTTTCTTGATCACTTTTATTAGTGTCATTAGAGCAAGATGCTAAAAAAAATAAGAAAAGAATTATTAACATGGAACCACTTACTTTTTTCATAAAAAACCCTCCTTATATAGTGTACTTTTTTTCAAATAAGCAAATGGTACGTTTATTTATACTAAATTATTAAATCAAATGTATAAATTATCAATTAAGTGACAAATAGATTATTATTAAAAACGTTCGCAAAAATATAACGATAATATTACGCTTATTTTGTGAACTTAAATTAATCTTTATTCTCCCCATACTTTTTCAAAAACACGTAGGAAGTTAAGACCTAAAATTTTATGAATTTCTTCGTCAGATAACCCAAGTTTAACGAGACCTCTAACTATATTTATATATTGATCTACTCTTTTAAGATCCGCATTGAATACTGTTTCAAAAAACCATGGGCTGTCATAAAGCAATTTAGTTTTTGTTTCCCAAAAAAATTTAGTATAATATTCGTAAATATCTGTTCCCACACCTATGTGTTCTGGTCCTACTAAATTTATTAAGTAGTCGAAATGTCTCATGTAATCATCTAAATCAGGTTGCTTACCAACCTTTTTATGCGACAAAAAAGCATGTGAGCTTAACCCAATAACCCCTCCTTTTTTAGTTAGCTCAATCATCATTTCATCAGTTATATTCCTATCTGTTGTTGGGGTTACATTTTTGGCATTTGAATGACTAAAAACACAAGGATTTTTACTATGTTCTATAGCTTCTAAACTTGTTTTTTCTCCTACATGAGATAAATCTATTACTATTTTTTGTCTATTCATTTCTCGTATAGCTTGTTTTCCATAGAAAGTTAATCCATTATCTATTTCAGACATACATCCATATCCAAATATATTAGGTTCATTATAAGTAAGTTGACAAATTCTTAATCCTAATTTACTTAGAATACTCCATTTATAAAAATCTTTTCCTACTGATATTGAGTTTTGAAGGTTAAATATGACTCCTATTTTCCCTTCTTTTTGGGCTTTTTTTATATCTGAAACAGAATTAATTTGCATTATTTTCTGAGGATAAAAGTCAAACAGGTTATAATAGCTATAAATCTCTTTTAATACACCGTCAAAACCTGCTTGTGGATTTGCTAAAGTAATACTTTGTGCAGTAATGCCAGATTCAAGTAGACGGTCAATATAGCTTTTATCTTCTATAATAGGCGGTTCTGGATTTATAATGTTTCCACATAGTGCATCTATAAATGTAGAGTCCTTAACTAATTCATGTACTCTTTCTTCTTGATTTTCATTTAAATTTGCTTTTGTCATTTTTACATTCCTCCTAATAATCTGTATTCAGTATTTACTAATTGTTACGATTTGAACGTTTCATTTTTTAGTAGTGACACCCCTCCTCATGAATAATAAACTTAACGCTACTTATTACAATGTTTAAAACAAATTTTCTTCTAGCGTTTTCCAACAAGCAACTTCATGATTCCTTTTTCCTTTGTCTACAAATGTCAGATGTTGGTCCTCTTCAATGCATTTAGACTCCGCGAAAGGGCAGCGAGGAGCGAACCTACAACCTTGTGGGGGCATTGTAGCATTCGCTGCTTCTCCTTTTACTATTATTTTTTCAGTTTCATTAGAAAATAAATCTGGAGCAGATTCTAATAATAAATTAGTATAGGGATGGAGAGAATGTTTCATTATACGTTTTGATTTTATTAGTTCTACTACCCTTCCAAGATACATTACTGCTATACGATTACATAAAAATCGTGCTGTTGCTAAATCATGTGTAATAAATAAAATACCTACTCCTTTCTCATAGTTTAGCTTTTTTAAAAGGTTTAGTATTCCAGCTCTGATTGAAACATCTAACATTGAAACTGGCTCATCAGCAATAATAAAATTGGGGTTAACTACAATCGCTCTTGCAATTGCTATTCTTTGTCTTTGCCCCCCTGATAATTTATTTGGAAATTTATTTAAAAAATATTCAGCTGGCGATAAATCTACTTGTTCTAACACTTCAATCACTTTAGATTTAATGTTGCTACGACCTTTAATTAATTTTAAACTGTGAATAGGTTCAGATATAATATCAAAGACAGTCATTTTTGGATTAAGAGAATCAAAAGGGTCTTGAAAAATCATTTGAACATCTTTGTGAAATTTAAGACGTTCTTTTCTTTTAATTTTACTTATATCATTTCCGTCAATTAAAATTTGTCCATTAGTAGGTTTTTCTAAATTTATTAGCATTTTTCCTAGAGTAGTTTTTCCACAACCTGATTCTCCAACAACTCCTAAAATTTCTCCTTGGGCAATATTTAAAGAGACTTCACTTACAGCGTTAACAAAGTTACGTCGCCCTGTTATTTCTTTAATAAAGTTTGTGCTTAAAACATAATTTTTCGTTAAATCTTCGATTTTTACTTTGCTCAAGAAAGCACCTCCTTGTTGTTAAAATCGAGTTCTTCTGCAAAATGACATCGCACTAGTTTTCCATTTTTTACTGAACGAAAAGGGGGGGGAGCGGAGCCGCATATCTCTTGTGCGTATTTACAGCGAGGGGCAAAAGGACATCCTTTTGGTATATTTCCTAAAACGGGAGGGGTTCCTGGTACTTGAGCTAATTTATCTATTGATCTGTGTAAAGAAGGAAAAGAATCAACTAAAGCCTTTGTATAAGGATGATTGCTTCGCCGAAAAACGTCATTAGTTTCCCCCATTTCCATAATCTGGCCTCCATACATAACAGCTGTTTTCTCGCATATTTCAGAAACTGCAGAAATATCATGTGAAATCACCAGCATACTTAAGTTTAACGTTTCTTTTAAATCAATTAATAAATTTATAACTTGTTTTTGAGCGACAACGTCTAAAGCAGTGGTGGGTTCGTCAGCTACTATAATATCTGGGTAACATATAAGAGCTAAAGCTATTACTGCTCGTTGTTTCATTCCTCCTGAAAATTCATGAGGGTATTGCATGAGCCTTGAAGCCGGGAGACCAATTTGCTCAAACAAAAACTCTGCCTTTTCTATAGCTTCTTTTTTGGAAATTTTTTCATGCTGGAATAATGCATTGATTATTTGGTCACCTATTTTCTGAACTGGGTTTAGTGCAGACATGGCGTTTTGGAAAACTATAGATATATCTTTCCATCTTATTTTTCGAACTTCCTTATAAGAAGCAGAGACTATATCACTATTATTTATTAGCACTTCTCCATTCACGCTTCCGTTTTTTTCCAATAACCTCATTAAGGAAAAGGCAACTGTACTTTTGCCACATCCAGACTCTCCTACTAGCCCCATGCTTTCTTTTTCACCTATATGAAAGCTAACATCATTTACCGCCGTCAAGTTTTCTCCCCCAACTTTAAAATTTACTGTTAAATGATTAACTTTAAGTACCATTTTACTATTCTCCTTACTCTAGTATTTATTCTCATCCTAATAATTTGTCTCTTATCATTTTATTTTGTTACATCTAAAGAGTTATCTAAAGCTGTACCTAAAAAATTAATAGAGATTAACAATAGCGAAATAACTACACCTGGAATGATAACTAACCAAGGAGCTGTTGAAATGTGCTCCTGGCCTGATTGTAATATCTTTCCCCAAGAAGCTACAGAGGGATCGCCTAATCCTAAAAAAGATAAACTTGCTTCAATTAAGACGGCTTCAGCCATTTGTAATGTGGAATTCGTTAAGACAGGGCTGATTCCATTAGGAACAATATGTTTAAATAATATTTTTAATCTGCTTGTTCCTGCTACTTCACTTGCTTGAACAAAAGTTCTACTTTTTAAAGTTAGCACCTGTGACCTCATGATTCTTGCATTAGTTGGCCATATAGTAACTCCAACTACAGTAATCATTAGAGAAGTACTTGAACCAAATATCGCCACCATTAGAATAATTAAAAAAGTAATAGGGACAACATAAAATATTTCAAAGACTCTAGACAATATATCATCAAATATACCCCCGATATATCCAGATAATGCGCCTAAAATTACTCCTATTACTAAAGCTATACCAGCTGATCCTATAGCGAATTGCATAGATACTCTGGTTCCCCAAACCACCATAGACCACACATCATTTCCTAAGTTGTCCGTCCCGAAGAAAAATTGTTTAGATGGTTTTTGCATAGGGGCTCCTTCAGAAAACAAAGGATCTCCAGGACTTATTATAGGAGCTAAAAGAGCAACTAATATAAATATAAATAATAAACTCATCCCTATTATCGCGTATTTATTCGTTATAAAACGTTTGAAAATCATTCGTTTACCACCCTTGGGTCAAGATATGTGTATATTATATCTGTGATTAAAGTTCCTATAATAACTAATAAAGTTGTTACTGTAAAACCACCCATTATTAATGGATAATCTCTTTCTAAAACAGCATCAAAAATCATTCTCCCCATGCCTGGCCAAGAAAAAACTGTCTCGGTTAGTAAAGCACCAGTAAATAATGTGCTCAGTGACATACCAGCTACTGTTATAGTAGGTAATAAAGCATTTCTTAGAGCATGCTTTCTGTAAACTACTTTTTCGCTGTATCCAATTGCACGAGCAGTTTTTATATAATCTTCTTTTGCTTTTTCTACCACCGAAGAACGTGTTATTTTTATATAAATTGGAATTTGATGCAAAATGAGAGTAGCTGCTGGAAGAGTTAAATGTTTAGCTGTATCTATAAATTTTGAATCAGTACTAGATCCTAAACTACTAACTCCTGAACTTGGTAGCCATTGTAATTTTACAGCAAAAAACAACATTAAAATCATACCTATCCAAAACACAGGCAAGCTATAAAGGACCATAGAAATATTTGAAATGGAGTTATCCAAAAGATTCCCCTCATTCCTAGCCGCCCAGGCCCCTAATAGAGTACCGATTATTATAGTTATAGACTCGCTTAATAAGATTAACATAAGAGTAAATTTTAATTTCTCCATGACCACTCCTGTTACTGGCTCTTTATAAGTGTAGGATTCGCCTAAGTCTCCTTTAGCCAGCTCTCCTACATAAATTGCAAGCCGTGTGTGTAAAGGTTTATCTAATCCGTATTCTATTCTGAGTTCATCAATGTATTCCTGTGTGGCATCTTCTCCTGCTAGAACTGTTGCTGGGTCTCCTGGAGCAAAGTTTATTAACAAGAAATTAAAAATTATTACAAAAATTATTACAGGAATTATTTGTATTCCTCTTCTAATAATATACTTTCCTATATTCATTTAACATCTCCCCTTATGAAAATACTTTACATAAATCTACTTTTTGATTTGTTATAATAGTAAAGTATTTCAAATATCTTATAAAATCATTACTTATTAAGGCGACAAATGACAGCGTTATCATTTAAAGGTGTTATTTAAAATTCGAAATTTTTGCTTAATTTGAAGTATAGTGTATTATATGTCATAAATAAAGTATAAATTTTTTGGCGAATTTCATAACTTTTTTTTATAGGAGGTGAAACTTTTTGAATACTAACGATTGGCACATCTTGGTTACCTTGAATGAAGAAAAAAATATTACTAAAGCTGCTAAAAGATTATATATTTCTCAACCTGCTCTTTCTTATCGTATTGATAAATTCGAAAAGGAATTTGGGGATAAGTTATTTATCAAGAACCGTCAAGGAATACATATAACCCCACAGGGCAATTACCTTGTTCAACATGCTAAAAAAATGATTAAACAAATGCAAGATTTAAAAGAGTCTATTCAATCCATGGCAAAAAAAGCAGAAGGAACTTTAAATCTAGGAGTATCAAGAACGACTGGACAATATCTACTCCCTAACATGCTCAAAGATTATATAACTCACTTCCCAGATGTCACTGTAAATGTTACCACTGGTTTTAATAAAGAAATTGAAGAAATGCTATATTACGGGGATATACATATAGCTATTCTTCGTGGGAATCGCTACTCTTATGAGAAGGATATTTTATTAAAAAAGGAACCTATTTTTATTACTTCTATCCAAAAAATTGACGTTATGGATTTACCAAAATTAAAACAAATATCATATCAAAAAAAATCTGCTTTAAATAATATTGTTAATAAATGGTGGCGAGAAAAATTTAGCGATCCACCTCAAATAATAATGGAGATTGACAATCTTGAAACTTGTAAAGAAATGGTTAGATGCGGATTAGGATATACTATTTTGCCAGGAATTTGTTTAGAAAAGGAAACTGATTTTTTTACAAAACCTCTAGTTGATAAATGTAATAACTCTCTTGAAAGAGAAACTAGAGCTTATTGTTATAATAGTGCCACCCAGTATGCTCCTGTCAACGCTTTTTTAAATCATTTCGAAAACCAATTATTGTAAATTAAAATGTGTAATAATAAAGTCCGGAAACGATTCGCAAATTGAGGGGCCACATTGAAAAATTTCTATTTTATAATGTGGTTAACCTTTTTTATTAAGTCTCCTGTACAAGACTGATCGTGACACATTTGTGATAGCACAATTTTTTTACAGTTGAATGAATTTCATAATTCACATCCCTTGCGTGGCAAGGGACACAAGACGTAAAAGAGGAAGTACCTCCCCGAATCCTGTATAATGGCGATTAGAACCAACTAACCCAAAAAGACCGGAGGAGGACTTCCTATGACCATTATACGACAACCAAGTTTATTTAGCATCCAAGAACTTTATGACATGCAACCTACCGAAAAATATGGCGCTATCATCGATGCAATAAACCTTGACCTTATCTATCATGAAGTGATGAAGAAATCCCGGCGTGGGGCACCTGAAGAACTGAACTACCCAGCCATTATTGTTTCTTTGTTCATTCGCTACGTAGAGCGCATTCCAACGATTAAAGAGTTAGTCAAAAGGCTCAAGAATGATATTGCTTTCAAGCTGGACTGCGGTTTTCTCGTTTCTGAAAGCGTTCCTTCAGAGGCTTCCTACTCGCGTTTGGTTGATAAATTAGAAGCGTCGAACGTCCTGGAACAAGTTCAGGAACAAGTTATCGAACAAGCTTTGGAAGAAGGATTCATCACAGACGACACAATCGCTATAGATGCCACTCATTTTGAAGCACGTGACCAAGCTCCACCCAAACAAGAGAAAGTAAAACCGACACCAAAGAAACGCGGACGAAGGTCCAAGGTAGAACGAGAACAATGGCTTCGTGAACAAGCTGAAAAAGAAGCGAATAAGCCGCTCTACGACAAGAAAAATAGCGAAAGGAAAAATGAATTCTGGTATGGCTATAAAGCTCATTTAGCCGTCAGTGCTTCCAGCCAGTATATTTTACAATCCCTCATTTAAGTTTCCGGAAACTTAAATGAGGGAAAGCAGCCATTCCTTTACTGAAAGGGATGGAAGAACGCTTGTCACTTCCCGCCGTGCGTTATCAAACCATGGATGCGGCCTATGATTATGAACCGATTTATCATCAGGTGTACCAAATGAATCACCAATCCGTTATTGCCTACAACAAGCGAAATGAACCAGAACCTTTAGGATTCGACAAGCATTCGCGCCCACTTGCGTTCGAGAACATTTGTATCGATGCGACAGCTATGATGCCAAACACGAAACGTTAAAATATACGCATCCCAAAGAGTGCAGTGATTGCCCACTAGCTCAAGAAGGCCTTTGTCAAAAAGTATTTAAATTGAAGATTACCAAAGATTTTCGGCGATATACGGCGTCGGATCGAGGCTCCGTCTCCTGGAAGAAACTGTTCAAAAAACGACGAATGTTTTTGAGA
>Ga0079226_10001389_pt1 | contig 18560 bp, 20 predicted proteins | sample Poulit2014_FD_76345 | JGI IMG/M metagenome (GOLD analysis project Ga0079226, IMG submission 76345) | Agricultural soil microbial communities from Georgia to study Nitrogen management - Poultry litter 2014 | ecosystem: Environmental > Terrestrial > Soil > Agricultural land | place: USA: Georgia... | reverse complement strand
ATCTGATTGCTATTTTACCTAGATTTTCTTAATTTATGACCCTCTATCTTTACTTAGGCTCCTCGTCTCCATCCTTTTCAGAACGATCGTGGAGAAATTGCTTTACAGCTAAAACGATTAAAAAGAGTAACCAAGACGTGACAATATAAAAGATGATTTCTCCGGATGAATAGAGTTCATCACGGAAATAAAACATGCCTAACCAGATCACTCCAACACCTAAAATTTGATATAAATAAAACTTAATTGTTATCTCCTCCACCGAATATCTACTAAAGTTATTTTATCCTAATCTACATAGCTTTGCCATCAAAAAAGCCCTTCAAGGTTAGTTTCCTAGGAAGTAAATCTCTAAATCTCCCTCTCGCTAACTTACTTTTGGGCTTTATTGCTTATGCATGAATTGGAATGGTCACTGTCACTAGATTTCTTTTATCCTGGGATGTAAAGCTAATTTTACCTCCATGGAAATGGACAATTTCCTTGGTAATTGCTAATCCTAAACCAGACCCACCAGTTGCCCTACTCCTTGAAGCATCGACCCGATAAAACCGGTCGAAAATATGTGCTTGATCTTCAGCAGGCACGGGCTTTCCAGGTCCAGAAATAATCATCACATAATCATTCTGTGATTTTTTACCTGAAATAATAATATCACCTTCACCATCGTAGTATTCAATCGCATTTGAGATAATATTATTCATAGCTTGCTCAAATCCGACAGGATCTCCTTTTAATAAAACATCCTCTATATCTACAATTGTAGAAATTTCCTTTCGGTTTAACTGCCACAAGAACATGGATAGAACCTGATCAATGACATGCTTGACAGAAAATTCCTCGGCTTTTTTCTCATCTTTCCCGAATTGGTTCCATTGCTTTAATTGATCCAGCTGGCTAATCATGTCCTGAATTCGATTAGATTCCTTTATAAGTGCTGTATATAATTCTTCGTCCCCTTCAATCACACCGCTTTTAAGGGCTTGTAAATAACCACTTAAATTAGCTAGGGGTGTTCGAATTTCATGGGATAGATCCGTGACCAGTTTATCCCTCTCGTATTCATTTCTTTCTAGTTCCTCTACCATTTCATTAAATTGATCGACTAAATCAATTAATTCCCCCTCTGCTTGGGTCGATAAGCGGGCCGGGTAACTTCCTTGTTTAATTTGCTTTGTCGATTCAATGAGTTGATTAATGGGATCAATGATTTTCCTTGTGAAATAGTGATGTAGGCTAACACCGACAAAGACACCAATAATAACAAATATAACCACATATTGAAGAAGAGTTGCATTAAATTGTTGTTGACGATGCTCTCCTAGGTTTCCCATCCCCGCCGTCAAAGAACAGGCAGTCTCATATACCGCCCAACCGATTAAGGTCATTAAGGCGATAATAACAATTGTATTTACGACCGTTAAACGCCACAGCAATCTCGATGGTAATATTTTCCCAAGTAGTTTATTCATTGACAAACTTATACCCCATTCCTCTCACTGTTTGAATTCTCTCTGGCTTGGAAGGTAGTCTTTCTACCTTTTCACGTATTTTTTTAATGTGAGCATCGATGGTTCTATCCATAATTGACTGCTCATCTGCTGGATAAAGCTCCTGAACGAGTTGCTCTCGAGTAAAGACTGTATTAGGGTGCTTCATAAGTAAATGAAGTAAATTAAATTCATGTCTTGTTAAATGTATACGCTCATCATAATTCATCACTTTATGTTGTTTTGGCATGATACTTAAGCCGTCAATGGTGATCTTTTCACAATGACTACTGGTTCTCCTTAGAACCGCTTCCACTTGGGCAACTAACTCCTCTAAGTCAAAGGGTTTTGTCATATAAGCATCCGCCCCTAGATTTAAACCCGAAACTTTATCCTGAGTAGCTGCTTTAGCCGTAAGCATAATTACCGCTGTATCTTCTTGCTGATCTTTTTGCAACCACTGGATGAACCCTTCCCCACTCATCACGGGCATCATTAAATCTAAAATGATTAGGCAAGGTCGATGGGTTAAAAAGACCTCTTTTGCCTCTTCCCCATTTTCAGCCTCTACAACCTCATAATTATTCTTCTTTAAATAGGTACGAATGAGATTACGAATCATGGAGTCGTCTTCTACGACTAATATAGTTTGTTCCATCGATTAATCAACCTTCTCTTAATCCATTTTCTCGAATTCACTAATCATTAAACCGTAATTTAATGCTCCGTAAGCTACGTTATGAATAGTCCCGTCCCGATTAATTAAGAAATTGGTCGGGATTGGTTGAATTTGATATAAAAAGGATACTTCTGATTTTTCATCTAATAAGATTGGGAATGTAATACCAAAGTCTTCTATAAATGGATATACATCCTCCGACTCTGTTCTCGTTTCTGTTAAATTCACGCCTAAAATCACAACATCTTTTTCTTCATAGAAACGTTGCATGTCTGGCATTTCTGCTCGACAAGGTGGACACCAAGTTGCCCAAAAGTTAAGTAATACCTTTTCCCCTAAGAAATCTGATAGTTTTACTTCTTCCCCATCAGCTGTTGTTAGCGTGAAATTAGGTGCACGCATCCCTTCTTCCAACCCTACTGGAATGCTTTCATCTACTTCATAATTTGAATTAATATCTTCCCCGTCACCTGCCGTTTGATTAGATCTTGAAATAAAATCATAAACCGCCCAACCAAACATGGCGACAATAATTACAATAATAATTCCTCTCTTCAATGAATCTTCCTCCCTATCCTAATCTTTCTAACCAAGTTCCTTCGATTAACTCAAGCAAGTATCCTGTTATGACCGGTAGCTGCCCTGTAAATAAGACAAGTCCCATAATAATCATAATGATACCACCGATTTTCATAATGACTCCCGTATGTTTGGTGATGAATTTTGTCGACCCTAAGAAAAATGTTAATACTAAGAAGGGTAAGGCAAATCCAATCACATACATTAATGTATAAGTTATACCATGACCCGGATTACTGGCGGCTAAGAATAAAATCGATGCAAAGATTGGTCCAATACATGGTGTCCATCCTGCAGCAAATCCTAAACCGACAAAAAATGTTCCTAAGTAACCAACGGGTTTATTGGCTGACCTCATTCTTCTATCCTGCATTAAGGCGGGGATCTTTATCCACCCTGCAACAAAGGCTCCCATAAAGATGATAAATATACCGGCAATTCGCTGAATGAGAAGACCTGTATTTCCTGTCAGTATGGACTTGATCCACTGTCCAAGGAAAGAAGCCCCTACACCTAAACTAATAAATACCAGAGATACACCAAGCAAGAAAAAGGCTGAATGAGTTAAAAGTTTACGCCTAATCTCACCCTTATTTTGTTCTTGTAAATCCTTCACACTAATTCCTGTTATATACGATAAGTAAGCTGGAAATATGGGTAAGACACAAGGGGATAAAAAGGATAAAGCCCCTGCACCCATTGCTAACAACATACCAACAATTAATATCGTATCCGCTTCAATTGCTCCCATTAAATATCCTTCCTCCTCTGATCAAACACAAAAATTACACTGCTCAAAATCATTATGGTAATCATTAATGTAGGACTCACTAAAAACTGAAAGACCATTACAAAAGGTGCTATAAATGAGATAATCAACAATCCTGTTGCCCAAGAAAATATTAGGATTAATTGATTTCTCACTGTTTTTTCTAATAAAATATATCCTAAGATTAAAATAATCAAGAGACCTAGATCAAGCAAAGCATTTTTCTGGAAAAATTGCATTTGAATAAATTCATATACAAAGGAACTTGCGATCACTACCGGGGTAAAGACTGTCAAAAAGGAGTCTAAAGTAATTTTCCCCCGAAAAATCTGATAAACAATCGTTCCTGAGAATAAAACAATTGCAATGTAAAAGGCCTCTGCACTACTTGGATAAGCTAATACTGCAAAGGGATCTTGGGTAAATAGCTTAAAATGATAAATGACCTTTCCTGCCCACACGAAAATAACAAAGTTAATTAAATGGGAAGATACTTGATCAATTTGTTCTTTTTTCTCTTCTTTAGAAGTTGGACTAATAAAATAGTAAAACAAGATCCCAAAGATAAAACTACCTAAAAGGATACCAACCTCTATTAAGACTTGAACTCTAGCCATAATGTTCCTCCAATGTTAATGTCTCCTATCCATTGTAAAGGTCGATTGTGAAAATATGATGAAAGAAGCTTATAAATATTAAATTCATTTTAATACCCTAACCACTATCATATAGGATAAGGGATAAAAGCAACATTTATAAGTTTATGATAAACTTTTAAGAAATCAAGCCATAAAGGAAGAGGATATATGAAGATCAGAATTGGGAAGAAAGATTGTATCACAGATTGTAAAGGAGTTCATGTCGGTCACGAAACCCTCTATGAAAAAATCTCTGAAAAGGACACCGTTTGTACCGGAGTAACAGCCATATTGCCTCACGGGGAAGATTTGTTTGAGAATAAAGTAAGAGCTGCTAGTTACGTGATTAATGGCTACGGAAAAACTACTGGCCTTATTCAAGTGGAGGAACTTGGATTGATTGAGTCCCCCATTATGCTGACAAACACTTTTTCCGTCGGTCCAGTACTAGAAGGCACCCTGCAATATATGCTGGATAAAAACAAAAGTATTGGAGACGAAACAAGCTCCCTGAATATTATTGTCGGTGAGTGTAATGATAGTTATTTAAATAGCATGAGAATCCCCTCAATTACCCCGGAACACGCCCTACGTGCTCTAAAAAAGGCATCTAGAAATAAATCTGAAGAGGGAGCTCTTGGTGCTGGTAAAGGAATGATCTGTTATAGCTACAAAAGCGGAATTGGGACGGCTTCGAATGTCGTATCCCTGGGAGAAAAAGAATTTACTTTTGGAGCCCTGATATTAAGCAATTTTGGTAAGGCAGAGGAAGCCAGGTTTACCAAACTTAAGCCTTCCAAGGCTGAAAATCCAGACGGTTCTATTATGATCGTTCTAGCTACTGATGCCCCCTTAAGTAGCCGACAACTCAAAAGAATCGCCAAACGAGCAGGTGTGGGCCTAAGTTATACTGGAAGTTATTATGCTCATGGTAGTGGAGATATTGTCATTGCCTTTTCGACAGCCAATCCTTATAAACATGGAAATGAGGAGCTATATGATCAGGCTAACTTTATCCGTGAAGACCACCCTATTTTCAACAGCTTCTTTCAAGCAACTGCCAATTGTGTAGAAAGAGCCATCCTATCCTCCTTGAAAAATGCTGAAACAACCCTAGGGAGAAAGGGTAGGAAGATTAAAAGGATACCAAACTGAATATAAAAGATTTATCTCATGAAAAAATCCCCTAGCTTCTGTTTTCACAAAATCTAGGGGAGTATCTTTTCAATTATTTCATTATACGTTTGAAGGCGGTCGGTGTTTTTGCTTCATATCGTATATTTCTACCCGTTCTTGGATGAATAAAAGAAATCGCCTGGGCATGGAGGCCGAGCCGACCAATCGGGTTTCCTTCAGCACCATACTTTTTATCGCCAACTACAGGATGGCCTAGATCTTTCATGTGAACGCGGATCTGATTTTTCCGTCCTGTTTCAAGGCCAACTTCCATAAAGGTATAATTATTTTTAGACTCTAACTTCTTGTAGTGCGTAATGGCCTCAAGCCCCTCACCATCTTCGGAAGAATACATCAAATGGGTTCGGGTCTCTAACAGATGAGACTTAATCGTGCCTTCCTTTTCCTTGACGTCTCCTTCGACAATTGCAAGATAGGTTCTTTCAGGTACAACTTCCTGCCAATTATTTTGCAAATGATTTTTCGCTTCTTCTGTTTTCGCTAAGATCATAATTCCAGAAGTATCTTGATCTAGACGGTGAACAATAAAAATTCGATTCCTTGGATGCTGGTGTTTCACATAATCCATCATCTGCTGATGAACTGTGTAATATTCACCCTTATCCGTTGGCACGGAAAGAATTCCCTCGTCTTTATCTATGATAAGGACATCATCGTCTTCATAGATAATGTGTATACCAACTAAAGCTCCGAGACGTTTAGCTGCCTCATTTTTAACGATTGTCACGAAATCACCAGAATGCAATTTCTCATCAAACTGTGTCGTCTCTCGACCATTCACTGATACTTGTCCTCTACGCAAAATTGACTTGACTGAATTTCGACTACGATTTGGAAATGCATCATATAAGAAATTTAAAAGTTCCACCTCTGATACAATTCGGAAACCTAAAATATCCCTTGACGATTTCACTTGCTTAAATGTTTCTTTCATAAATTTATCTCCTTTTTTATCCTTGGCCTTTTTCCTTAGTCGAACTCACTTCCCTAGGCTTTGCTATAAACAATTCATTAAAAACTTTGTTAATCTAAATTTTTTTACCCTTTACAAAGAATATAAGGCAATTTTCTCAACTTGGTCATCTGACAACCAAAATTGCAAGTGAATCCCACTTGAGCGGTCGACAAAGTTAATGGTTCTTCCTTGTCCCATCTCATTACTTTGATAATTTTTATCTCCGTATACTTCTACAATTTCATCGACCGAATCACCAACTGCAATTCCTTTTACAGTTGGAATATCTTCATCCTCCGTCTCTATATAGACAACCTCATTTTTTTGAAAATCTGTACCTACTGCATATTCCTCAAAAACTAAAAACTCCCGGTATCTAGCATTTTCAGGTTTATCATAATCCCCATGGGATACTTTAAAGGACTCATCAACCAGCATATGAAGTTGAATATCTTCAATTTGCTCACCAGCCAAGTCAGAATTTCCGACAAAACGGTGGTTGGTCTCATAAAGCCACCACACTCCCACAGCAAGCATAAAGACAAAAGGAATACTAATTAAAACAATAGCTCCCTTTCTTGACTTGCGGGCAACAAACACTCCTACGATAATTGGAACAACAAATATCAAAACAAATAAAATATTTGGTAAAGCCATTCGAACTCTACTCCTTTATGTACCTATAATTAAACTGTCATTACTATCGTAACGGTGTTTATGATTTTCGTCCATTTTTTTACACAAAAAAAGGATTTCCTACTTGATAGGAAATCCTTTTGTCAAATTACGTTTGTTCGACGGCTCGTTCTTCTTTTGGATCATCATCATCTTTCTTAAAGGCTAATTGGACAACAATCATAAAGATGAACAGAGTTAAACCAATAATATCTGTAATTCCACCTGGGAACATCATTAACAAACCAGCCGCTAAGGCAATAGCTCGCTCAAAGATATGAAGCGAACGATACCAGAAGCCTATCATGGCAGCTCCAATACCAATCATACCTAATATTGAGGTAATGATAATTAAAATGATTTCTCCCGCATTCGTATCAATCATCAACATCTCCGGTCTGAGGACGAACATGTAAGGTATAATATATGCCGCTATCGCTAGCTTGGAAGCATTAAGTCCAGTTCGAATCGGATCTCCACCGGAAATCCCCGTCGCAGCAAAAGCCGCCAAGGCAACTGGTGGTGTAATATCCGCCACAATACCAAAGTAGAAAACAAACATATGACCCGCTAAAACTGGAATCGCCACTTCTAACTGATCATTTAAAGCAAATATTGCCGGTAGGGCAATTGTCGATGTAATAATATAGTTTGCTGTTGTTGGTGACCCCATCCCTAAAATTAAGGAAGCAATCATGGTAAAGACTAAGGTGAGTAATAACAAGGTACTTGGTGTACTTGTTAAGGCTTTAGCCATACTGACTAGGTTATTTCCTAATTTTAATCCAAGTCCTGTCTTTGTTACGACTCCAACAATCATACCTGCACTAGCCGTTGCTGCTGCAACTCCAAGGGCTGTTCTAGCACCGGATGTCAGACCATCTACGAACTTCTGAATGGTAAATTTACCATTTTCATCAAGGAAAATGTTCGTATCTTTTCTAAACAAGCTAACTCCTATTGTGATTAAAACACCTAGGAGGGCTGTTCTTGGAATGGAGACTCCATCAAATAAGAGCCAAATAATGGCTATAATCGGTACAAGTAAATAGATTTTCTTCAGTACTTCTTTCTTATCTGGGATTTCATCATCAGGAAGACCTGTCAGACCTAACTTTTTCGCTTCAAAGTGGGTCATGATCCAAATTCCAGCAAAGAATAGTAGGGCTGGAATCATGGCGGCCTTTGCAATACTCCAGTAGGAAACACCGGCAAAATCAATCATTAAAAAGGCTGCTGCTCCCATGATCGGAGGCATAATTTGTCCCCCAGTCGAGGCTGCTGCTTCAACCGCGCCTGCGAAATTTCTGTGATAACCTAGCCTCTTCATTAGCGGAATGGTATAGGAACCAGTCGTTACGGTGTTTGCTACAGAACTACCGGAAATCGTTCCATTTAAAGCACTGGAGAAAATGGCCACCTTGGCCGGTCCTCCCGTTCTTTTCCCAGCAATCGCAATAGCTAAATCATTAAAATAATTTCCTACTCCTGTTTGCACGAGGAAGGAACCAAATAGTAAGAATAAGAAGATATAGGTTGCCGATACACTGATTGGGGTACCCAGTATACCTTCTGTACTAAAGTACATTGTCTTGATCAATTGGGCTAAATTCAAGCCCCGGTGGCCTAACTGGCCCGGTAAGTAGGGGCCGAAATAAGCGTAAAGTAAAAATACCGTCGCTATAATCGTAATCGGTAGACCAACAGCCCTTCTCGTCGCTTCAAGAACTAAGACAATAGCTATTGATCCAACGACTATTTGGGCTGTTCCTATCGAACCGACAATTTGTATAAGTGTATCGTAAAATACCGGCCAATAGCCTGTAACTACTACGGCTAATAAAGCAAGTATGTAATCATACCAAGGTATTGAATCACGATTTTTCGTCGTTTTTTTACTTGCGGGGAATAATAGAAAGATTAATGTAAGTGCAAATCCTAAGTGCACTGTCCTTTGAATATAAGCAGTATACGCTCCAAAGGCCCCTGTATAAATCTGGAATAAGGAGAACCCTAATAGGAGGAAAAAGACAACCCCCGCCATGATCCCTTTTAAATTTCTTGTATTGGATTCTGAGTCAAATTGCCTCAGAAGTTCTTCTCGTTCCTCATCTGTCAGTTCAGACATTTCTTCATCTGTCAATTCCTTGTTTTCATTTTTCTTTTTCGTCACTTATTTTCACTCCTCTCACACTTTGCCATAAGGATATACGATCAAACTTTAATGTATATCGAGCACCAGGCTCTAAATAATCATTAAAATAGACTAGGCCTTCCGCACCCCCTGCATGCTCTCCCCATACAAGACGATGCTCAGAAACAACTTTCCCATTTCGGATATTGATTGAAGGAAAAAGGAGATTCATATCTTTAATATGATATTTTCCATCTTCATGAAGGAAAGTCTCTCCTTCATTTGCACCTGAAGGCATTCCTATACCGAATTCTTCAAAGATAATTTCATACTGCTTGATAGAGAAGTCATTTTGAATTTCATACTTCTCTACAACGTCAGATAAATGAATTGAATGGGTAAAGATCACTTGAAAGCGATCAGTAACATCCATGGGCAAATAAGCAACAACTTTCGATGTGTTAGGCATATAAAAAACGAGGGCTGTTCGATAAGGAACAAATAATAATGTGAGAAGAAGGACTAAAATAATTCCTAAACTCACTTTCGTTTTTAGGCTTTTCAACATCGATTTCACCAATTTCTCTCAAATATATATAAGTAAATGAAAAGAGCCGGCAGTCTTTGCCCATCATATATAATGGAATCACAGCCGGCTCAAAAATTCTAGTTCGCTAGATTTTTCTTTTATTTAAAAATCTAAGCCTTCCTCTTCATAATACTTAGCTGCTCCAGGATGAAGGTCAATTCCAATTCCATCTAGTGCAGATTCTAATTTAATAAACTTAGCCTTATCATGGGCCATCTTTTCTGCATTTTCATAAATCGCTTTCGTCATTTCATAGACATCATCTTCAGACACGTCATCAGAGACAGCTAACATAGCTAATACAGCTACTGTAGTAACGTCATGGTCAAGACCGTATTCATCTCGTTCATCACCTGTAATGGAATCCTCAGCATAGTGTGGGTAGAGCTCGATTAACTCATCAATCTTATCTTGCTCGATACTTAGAACATCAATATCTACAGTTGCACTTAAACCAGATACAGAACCTGTCGGTGTACCGGCTGTAATAAAGGCTGCGTCAATATTTCCATCTTGAATTCCATCTGTTGACTCATCAAAGGTTAGGTTTTGTGCTTCAATATCTTCCTCAATATCTAGTCCATGTATGGCTAGAATTTGCTCAGCATTAATGTAAGTACCTGAACCTGGTGCACCTACAGAAACAGCTTTTCCTCTTAGGTCTTCTACACTCTCAATTCCAGCATCCTTAGACGTAACAATTTGAATGGTCTCAGGATATAAGGATCCAATCGCTTGAACATTATCGACTGCTTCCCCATCAAACATGTGAATTCCTTCTACTGCATATGCAACCACGTCAGTTTGAACGAAAGCAAGTTCAGCATCACCTGATGCCAAGTCTTTCACGTTGTCTGCAGAAGCGTTAGATGAGTTAGAATCTACAGAGATGTCTGCTTCATCTGAAATAATTGTAGCCATTTGTCCACCAAGTGGATAGTATGTTCCACCAGTACCTCCGGTCAACAATACATATCCTTCATGTTGTTTCTGGCAGGCTGATAAAAACATAGACGCCACAAACATCGTCATAATGGCTATTAAAATTCCTTTTCTTTTCATAAGAAAACTCCCCCTTATATTTTTCCTGTAACACTAGTAGAGCACAGGAATTGAATGGGCCGCCAATTGATTTGTAACTTTGAAATAGATTACAAAATATGTGGCAGCGGTTACAATATGTTAACATTATATCATATTTTCATCAAAATAAAATAGTTTATTAATTTAATATAATAATCTAGAAAGAAAATTTCCTTCAAGTTCAAGTTTAACTTGGAATATTTCCAAGGGAAAAATCTTGAAATTGTTACAAAGGTGTGTCAGTATAAATTTTGATCTTGTTTTTATTGGCATTGGATGTGATTTTTTTCACAAACCTGGGTGGAAGTTATGTATGAACAAATTAATTTTACGTGAACAACTTAAAAGCTTTTTTATTGAAGATATAGGGGATATGGACCTTACAAGTGAAAGTATTTTTCCTAAAGACCAACAGGGTAAAGCAAGTTATATTGTGAAAAACACAGGAGTTATTGCTGGCCTAGACCTAATTGAGGAAGCTTATAAATTACTTGATTCATCCATTGAAGTTCACTTATTCGTTCAAGAAGGTGATGAGGTTGAATCAGGAGATAAGCTGGCAGAAGTCCAGGGTCCTGTAGCTTCTATCCTTACGGGTGAACGCGTTATCTTAAATCTTTTACAAAGAATGAGTGGAATTGCTTCAATGACGAAAAAAGCCATTCAAACTTTACAAGACGCAACCATTGACGTCTGTGACACCCGAAAAACAACACCTGGATTAAGAATGCTAGAAAAATATGCTGTGACTATTGGTGGTGGAAAAAATCACCGAAAAGGACTATATGACGGTGTGATGATTAAAGATAACCACATTTCCTTTAGTGGCTCGATTACAAAAGCTGTTGAAATAGCTAGAAGCCAACTTGGACACATGGTTAATATTGAAGTCGAGACCGAGTCCCTTGATCAAGTGAAAGAAGCGGTTCAAGCAGGAGCAGATATTATTATGTTTGATAACCGTAGTCCGGAAGAGATTAAACAATTCATCGAACATGTTCCGTCCCAAATCGTAACGGAAGCTTCTGGTGGAATTACCTTAGAGACGATTAACAGTTTTTCCGGTACTGGGGTTGACTATATTTCATTAGGATTTTTAACCCATTCTGTAAAAGCTCTCGATATTAGTGTGATTGTTGAAATAGATTAATTCATTTTTGTCGAGTTTGTGAATGATTAAACAATCTAGGAGGATGCAACATTGAAAAGACTCATCTTTAGTTTTATAGCTATTTTATTATTTTTAAGCGCTTGTAACGGACAATCTTCTAATCAGAATGACTCGTCTATGGAACAGCTCACAATAAATGGTGGAAGTGTCGGCGGTGTCTGGTCCGTCTTTACAGAAGGTATCGCAGAAGCCGTTAGAAAGGAATATCCTGGCTCAATGATTAGTGCAGTTCCTGGAACTGTTGCAGGTAATCCCATCCTTGTAAATCAGGGAAAGGTAGAGTTCGCTATTGCAGAATCTCTAACCGCTCAATTTGCCTTAAAGGGTCGATATCCATTTGATGAAGCCCATGAAAACATTAGAGCTGTCGCAGCAATTATTCCGGATAATGTTTTTCAACTAGTTGCTCCCCAATCCGCGAGTTTTGATTCCATTCAAGATATCGTAAAGAATAACATTCCCTTAAAGTACTCTCCTGGAGAAAAGGATGCTTTAGGAGATGTGATCTCAGAGGCGGTTTTTGAATCCTACAAAGTTTCCTATGATGATATAAATAATAATAAGGGAGAAGTTAGTTACTTATCGGGCGGAAAGTCCTTTGAATTAATGAGAGACGGAAGGCTTGATGCTTTAGGTAAGATGGTGCCCATTCCAGCAGGCGATATTTTAGAAGCTTCTGCAACGGTCGATTTAAAATTAATCGAAATTGGTGAGCGAGCCATCCAATATTTAACGTCCAAATATCCCGTCACAAGATATACAATCCCATCGGGCAGTTATGATTTTCAAGAAGAGGATTATGAAACGGTAAATACACCAACCATACTTATTACAAGCCAAGAAGTGTCAGATGAAACCGTATATAAAATGACCAAGTCTATATATGAACAACTTGATTATTTAGAAAATGTTCATAATGGCTTTAAGTCCATTGATGATAAAACAATCATTGAACTTGGTGGTGTCCCCCTTCATCCTGGAGCAGCAAAGTTCTTTAGAGAAATTGACTTAATAAAATAAAGCTAATTCATGCAACGGTGGTGCTCATTCATTATGATTGCTAATATCATTATAAATATAAGTAAAGTTATTTTTTCTCCCGGAAAGTTACGTAAGCTTTCTAAAAAGGAAAAAAGCGCTTTTATCATCATCGGAACAAGTATGTCCTTGTTCCAAATTTATTCGGTTACTATGGCCAAGCTTGATCCCATCATTGAAATGGCCATTCATCTGTCTTTTATTTTACTCTTAACTTTTTTCTTATATCGTTTATCTGATCAATTCAAAGATAATAAATGGCTTCGCTTATTCGATTATACTTTTATGATTTTATCAGCCTCTAGTGGTATTTATTATTTTGTCCATGCAGAAAGAATTGCGTCACGAATCGTAAGTGTTGATGCCCTTTCTACATTAGATATTATTTTTGGAAGTCTCTTTGTCTTTTTAGCTATTGAAGCGGCAAGACGAACCATTGGATTCATGATTGTGAGTGTAGCTGCCGTCTTTATGCTCTACATGTTCTTTGGCCATCTATTCAGTGGCATTCTTTATCATAGAGAATTGACATTTATTGAAGTTTTAGATCAATTAGCCTTTAGTTTTAATGGCTTATGGGGGTCACCCATTGCAGTAGCTGCAAGTTTTGTCTTTATGTTTGTTTTATTTGGGGCCTTCCTAACACGGTCAGGAGCGAGTGAATTCTTCTTCCGTTTATCCATTGCCATTGCTGGGAGAACTCGTGGAGGAGCTGCTAAAATTTCAGTAATTGCCAGTGCTTTTTTCGGGGCTATTTCAGGAAGTCCTACAGCTAATGTGGTAACGACGGGTGCTTTTACAATTCCCATGGCTAAAAAAACGGGCTATTCCCCTCGATTTGCAGCAGCTGTTGAGTCTGTAGCATCTACAGGAGGAAGTATTTTACCTCCCATCATGGGGTCGTCAGCCTTTTTAATGGCTGCTGTTACTGGAATTTCGTATAAGGCAATTGCACTTGCCGCTTTGCTACCTGCCCTATTATATTATGTTTCACTATTCATGATGGTTCATTTTGAAGCGGTTCGGCTTGATTTACCACGAGCGGATGTGAAGTCGATTCCTCGATTAAGTGATGTATTAAAAAAAGGTTGGATTTACTTTATCCCCGTCCTTATTTTAATTTCCTTTTTACTGGCTGGTTATAGTCCTTCAAGAACAGGTTTCTTCGGTATACTTACCATCATTATTATCAGTTGGTTTAGTAAAAATTCCAAAATGGGGCTAAGGGAAATTATTCACTCCCTAGCTGAAGGAGCAAAATCTGCTATACCAATTAGTACGGCTTGCGCAGCGGCGGGTCTTGTCATTGCTGGAATTATGACAACAGGATTAGGCGGAAAGTTATCTAGCATTATTTTAAATGTTACATCTGGGCAACTGCTTCCTTCCTTATTATTAATTATGCTTATGTGTATTATTCTAGGAATGGGTATGCCTGTAGCTGCGGCCTATGTATTAACTGCAATGTTAGCCGCACCAACCTTAATTAATCTAGGTGTCAGTCCGATTGCTGCTCATTTATTTATTGTTTATTTTTCAATTATCTCAGCGATTACTCCACCGGTAGCTGTTGCTTCCTTTGCAGCAGCGGGAATTGCTGGGGCCAATCCGACCTCTGTCGGTTTTGAGGCTGTTCGTTTAGGTCTCGTATCCTTTATTATTCCTTTTCTCTTCGTTTTCCAACCGGCCTTATTAATGGAGGGAAATCCTTTACAAATCCTTCTTGTCACGGCTATTACGATTATTGGGATTATCGGCATAAGCTGGTTAATGATATTCACCCTACCGAAACTAAAGAGTCTTTTTGTATTAATAGTGAGGCAGAACTAGGAACCTCTTTCTTTCATATGCATATCCTATAAATAAGGAAATTAAGGAGTGCTTATGGATGGATAAATGGCTATCAACTTTACAGACGAAAACACCGCAAGAAGGCTTTGAATTAGCGATAAAACTTGCGCAAAAAGGAGTCGAATATACACAACCTGATGAAGAAATCAGAAAGAAAATAAGACCCAAATATTCTAAGAATGCAGAGGATCTTATTGCAGCCTCTAGTGTCATTGCTTTACAATTTCAAACCGTTGCAAAAGCAAATGACTATTGGAAAAGAAACTATCGTATTTCTCCATAAAAAAACTGTCCAGACGACCTTGTTATAAAACATGGTGTCGTCTGGACAGTTCTTTTTATTCTGTACGTAATTCCTTTACTGATCTTCTTGTTGATGTAGAAATATAAAAACTTAACATAGCCAAGATAAGGATTGACGCTCCGATAAATGCTGTGATTGTAAAGGAACCTGTTTTATCCAATGCCATTCCACCAATAGCAGAACCTAAGGCAATTCCTACTTGAATAGAAGAATTATTAATACTTTGATGAACGTCGGAGTGGACAGGATCGGCTTCAATCAAATAGTCTTGCATTGGTGGTGAGTGTCCCCAACTTAAGATTCCCCAAACGATGACCGTTAGGAAGAATATGGGTAAGGATATGGTTGCATGTGGAACGATTAATAGGGTAGCAAAAAATAATCCCATAAAGTAAAACAAGGTCCTTGTTGAACCTAATTTACTTGCTACGATCCCTCCAAGGGCACCCCCACTCACTGCTGCCAGACCAAATACAAAGTAAGTAAAGCTAGTCCAATATTCATTGAAATTCAGTGTTTCTTCTAAAAAGGGTGCGAAGTAGGCATATAAGGTATAGTGCCCCGCCAAAATAAAGATCGTCGTAAAATGGGCACCTGCTAACTTTTTACTTCCTAGAGCTTTAACTTGTTGCTTTACAGAGTGTGTCTGTCTCGGTTGTAGAGGTTCTAAGAAGACTTGAATTAATCCAATAGCTACAAGGGTTAAAATAGCAATCCCTAAAAAGACAGTCTGCCAATTAAAAAGCTTAGTAACGATAATTCCAATCGGAATCCCTAGAACAAGAGCTGAACTAATCCCCATATAAATTAAGCCTAGGGCCTTTACTCTATGCCCCCGATCGACAATTCGAGTCGTAATCGTTAAGGATAACACCGTAATAAGAGCTGCACTCATGGCAGTTATTACCCGGGCAATCATTACGAAGCTATAGGAGATACTAAAGTAAGTAAATAAATTTCCAAAGAAAAACACGATTAAGGATATAATATATAATTTCTTTCGTTCAACCTTGGATGTTACAGACAGTAAGAACGGTCCGGATATAGCAAATACGAGCGCAAAGACCGTAATTAATTGTCCTGCCGCTCCTATCGAAACCTGCAAGTCCTTTGAAATCATTGGAAGGATTCCTCCAACAATTAATTCAACCAGACCTACAATTACTGTACTAATGGCTAATATATATACTCTAAAATTCATTCTTCTTCCTCCTATATCTCTCCATAAAAAATACCCCTATCTACAAAATGAGTTGTAGTCAGGAGTTTTTAACGGTACCTGGTAGAGACCCTCAAACCATATCTTTGAGGTATACAAAATTTTTTTATGTAATTACCATTTAATAATTTATCATTCTTTGAGCCCTCATAGCAAGTAATAAGCCTTTCAAAAATAGGCCCCAAACAAAAAAAGAATAGCTCCGTTCTATAGAAGCTATCCCAAAATAATATAATCTCCAATCTTCTTTTAGAAATTTTCCATATACCACTTTGCCGCTGCCTTTACTTCTGAAGGGGCAAGTTGATGTCCATAGCTCTCCCAATGTAGTGTAACATCAGCATTGGCATTCGTTAGTAACTCCATCAGTTCCTCTGATTCCTCTGCTGTACAGAGAGGATCATTCGTTCCTGCACCAATAAAGACGACCCGGCCTGATAAATTAGGCAAGTCTATTCCACGGCGTGGGACCATTGGATGGTGTAAAATTGCCCCTGCTAGGCTGTCTTCATAATGGAAAAGTAAGCTTGCCGCTATATTAGCCCCATTTGAATAACCTAATGCAATTATCTGGGATCGATCAAAACTATACTCCTTAGCTGCATCATCTAAAAAGTCATTTAACTCCCCTGTTCGAGCAATTAAATCCTCTTCATCAAATACACCCTCGGCTAATCGTCTAAAGAAACGAGGCATTCCATTTTCTGATACATTTCCACGGATGCTTAAAATTGAAGCCCCTGGATCTATTTGACTTGCTAAAGGAATTAAATCCTGTTCGCTGCCCCCTGTTCCGTGTAATAATAATAAGGTTTGGTCCTTTATTCCCTTTTTAAAAATATGTTTCATAAGTCATAACCCCTTCTTAATCTGGTCTCTTTTTCGAAAAGATACGACCAATATTTGCGTAATCATTCCCCGCCAATCTACTCACTGCACCTAGTTCTCGGGGATCTATTTTTCCATCACAAAAGATATTTTCATCCACATGAAACCGAACGACCTTTCCAATAATTAAATCTGCTCCCGGACCCGTCTTTTCATCTCCACCAAGTTCAATCATCTCTTCTAACACACATTCCATTCGGAATTTCGACTCTACAACACCTGGAACAGAAATGAGCTCGCTATTCACACTTGTCAACTTGGCAAGTTCAATTTCACTTTCATTCTCTGGAATACTAGCCGCAGTTTCATTTACTAGGTTTACATTCTCTTCATCTACAGCATGTACAACAAATTCTTTCAAATGATGAATATTCCTAGATGTGTCCTTCCTCTTTCCATTTTTTCTTTGAACAGAAATGGAGATTAAAGGGGGATTCGATGAAACAACATTAAAATAACTAAAGGGAGCCCCATTGAGCACCCCTTCAGCGGATTGGGATGTAACAAAAGCAATTGGTCTTGGAATAATACTGCCAATCAATAATTTATAATTTTCCCGTTCGCTATTATTTTCTGGGTCAATACCAATCATTTCATCCATCCTCCAAATCTTAAATGCTTCTTCTATCTATTCATCCTAACCATTTCATCCGATAATAGACAATAAAACTGCATAAACCTGGGCATAAAAAAACCAGGCTATACAGATTTTAATGGCTATTCTTCTTGTTCAGGATTTAACTGAAGTTCTACATCAATCTTGATATTATCCCCTACTAAGACTCCGCCTGTTTCTAAAGCTTGGTTCCATGTTAAGCCAAACTCTTTCCGAGAAATCTCTGTCTCAGCTTCAAAGGCAACAAGAGGAACTCCCCATGGATTTGTAGCCTTCCCTAATCTGCTTACCTTAAATGTTGTAGGCTTGGTATTTCCTCGAACGGTTAGTTCTCCAGTCACATCATACTGATCATTAGCTGTTGATTTAATATCTGTAGAAGTAAAGGTAATCTTTGGGTGGTTCTCCACATCAAAGAAATCATCTGAACGTAAATGATTATCCCTGTCTTCATTTTTTGTATCAATTGTATTTACATCAATTGTAAAAGATATTTCGCTTCCTTCTAAACTCATCGGGTCACCCTTTAATTGTCCTTCAAGGCTACCAAAATTCCCCTTTACCTTCGACACCATCATATGTCTAACTGTAAATCCAACACTTGTGTGAGATGCATCAACATTCCATACTGTCATAAATCAATCTCTCCTCTTTTCATATTCTATAATTATCATAAAGTAAACTT
>Ga0079226_10001388_pt1 | contig 18564 bp, 16 predicted proteins | sample Poulit2014_FD_76345 | JGI IMG/M metagenome (GOLD analysis project Ga0079226, IMG submission 76345) | Agricultural soil microbial communities from Georgia to study Nitrogen management - Poultry litter 2014 | ecosystem: Environmental > Terrestrial > Soil > Agricultural land | place: USA: Georgia... | reverse complement strand
GTGTCGAAAACGGCTGCTATATGCGTAGGCCTTTGGTTATTTAGAACATCCAAAAGAGTATTTGTAAAACCAAAAACTGCACTAGTATTTAATCCGTAAGAGGTAACTCTTGGGTTTCTACTCAAAGCAAAGTATGCCCTATAAATCAAGGCCATTCCATCTAAAAGAAAAAGTTTTTTCACGTTGAATTGATTTTTGTGATGCATTCACTACAAAGGTAATAAACCATTTTTGCTTACATTAAGAAATTTTAACGAGTTTTGTTTAATATTGTCAATACATTATAAAATACAGGATTATGGAGCTTAATGGTTTGGTTATTAAATCTACGGGGAGCTGGCATCAGGTTTTAGCTGAAAATAATGAGGTATACAGCTGTAAGATTAAAGGGAGGTTTCGTATCCAAGGGCTAAGAACAACCAATCCTGTAGCTGTTGGAGATAGGGTTAAAATAGAGGTTGATGAAGAGCAGCAAACCGGCGTGATTACTGAATTAAAAGACCGTAAAAACTACATCATTCGTAGGTCTGTGAACCTATCTAAACAAGTCCATATTATTGGCGCAAATTTAGACCAAGCGATATTAGTGGTTACTTTAGCCTATCCACCGACTTCATTAGGGTTTATCGATCGTTTCCTGGTCACAGCTGAGGCTTATAGCATACCGGCCGTGCTGGTCTTCAATAAGATAGATTTGTATACGGAGCAAGGCCGCGAGATGCTCCATGATTTTAAGGAAATTTATGAGCCTCTTGGGTATCAGTGTATAGAAGTCTCCGCACAATCGGGTGAAAACATCGACCAGTTAAAAGAGTTGCTAAAGGATAAAACAACCCTGGTTTCTGGTCATTCGGGTGTTGGCAAGTCCACGCTAATTAACGCCCTTGAGCCCAGCGCAGAGTTAAGAGTTGGCGATGTTTCAGATTGGTCGGAAAAGGGTAAGCACACCACAACCTTTGCTGAAATGATTCACCTGAGCTTTGGTGGAGATATAATTGACACACCAGGAATAAAAGAGCTGGGGATAATAGATATCCAAAATGACGAATTAGCGCATTACTTTCCAGAGATGCGTCAGCTATTAAACCAATGTAGATTCGATAACTGTAGGCACATTAGTGAGCCAGCATGCGAAGTAATAAAACAAGTGGAGGAAGGAAAAATAGCTTATTCAAGGTATGAGAATTATCTAAGCATATACAGGAATGAAGATAACCGAGGGTAATATGCAATAAAAACCTTTGATCTAATTATTTGTTTTTCAATAAAGCAGCACATGAATAGAGTTTGGAAATGGGTAGCCCTTATATTTTTTGTTTTAGCATTAACTATCACTGGGGCTGTTATATATTTAAAAAAACACTGGAAGCCACTCATTCAAAATGAAATTGAAAAGGCGGTGACTAAGGCATCGGGCGGGTTATATAAATTGAGTTACGACAATTTGGATTTTAACCTCACCTTAGGTAATGTGAATCTGGATCGCGTAAAGCTGATTGCCGACACCAATGTTTACAAGCAGCTTCAAGCCGATAGTATTGCTCCAGATCATCTTTACTTTTTAGAGGTTGATCGTATAGCAGTAAAAGGAGTGCAGATCTGGAAAGCTTGGAAGAAAAAACAAATGGAGCTAAACTTGATAGCTATCGATAAACCAGCAATAGAAATATTCCATTTTCCAGCGGCCAAAAAAGATTCTGTAGAATCGGATAAGAAAGATCTCTATTCGTCGATACAGGACGTTTTGGAGTCGGTGAAGGTGGATAAGATAAAGATTGATCAGGCGCAAATTTGCCATAAGAAGTTTATGGATAAGGATACTACTGAATTATCGATTGGTGCTGTAGATATTCAGGTTGACGACCTTTTAATAGATGAAAACTCCAAAAGCGACAGTAGTAGGTTTTACTATACTAAAAATATTACCGTTAAAACCGGCTCTTTTGAACATGAGCTTGATGACGGCTATTATGTTGCGAGCTTGGACAGTGTACTGCTATCAACCACCCAAGGTGAGCTTTATATCCACGGGGTGAATATTCACCCTAAAATGGATAAGCGTTCCTTTTACAAGCAAAAAGGGAGAAACGTTACTATGGCGGATCTGCATTTTGAACAGGTTTCTGCTCAAGGGTTACAGCTAAGAACACTCCTAGATGAAGGGGCTATTATAGCCGATAAGATATATATTAAATCGGGGAAAGCAGATATTTCAACGGATAAAAGCTACCCCAAAAAGCCTGAAAATAAAATTGGCGATTCTCCGCATCAAAAGCTCATGAAAGCAGATCGAAGGATCAAAGTAGATTCTGTTTTTTTAGATAATGTGGATGTCACTTATTTTGAGTTCAGTGGAAAATATTACCGTGAAGGGTCTATAGCTTTTAATGGAACTACTGGGACAGTAACGCATGTAACTAACGATTCTATTGCTTTGGCTGAAGACAAATTTATGCGGGCGGACTTAACTTCCAAGCTACTTAATCAAGGTAGGTTTAATGTCCAATTTGGTTTTGATATGACAAGTTCCGAAGGTGCACACACTTATAAAGGGACCTTGGGAAGGATGAACGCAAAATCATTCAATCGAATTCTACGGCCCCTATTAAACATTGAAATTACCTCGGGAAATATTCGGAAAATAAGCTTCGATATGCAAGCCAATGACTATAGAAATTGGGGAGATTTTAGATTTGATTATGATCATTTAAAGGTGAGCATTCTACAAAAAGATAATACTAAGAGGAGAAGCTCTAGAGGCGTCCTCTCTTTTTTAGTTAATTCGATTTTAATTAACGACAGTAACCCTGATGCTAATAACAAATACCATGTAGGAAATATAAATTATAAACGTGTGCCAGAGCATACTTTCTTTAAAACTCTGTGGCAAAGTTTATTCGATGGAATTAAACAAACCGCCGGGATTAGTCCAGAGAGAGAGGCAAAACTGCTTGCTCAAGCACAATCGGCACAGGAAAGAGTCAAAGAAACTAAGACCGCAGTTAAAAAAAGTAAAGGGTTTTTCCGGAGGTTGTTTAAAGAAAAAGACAAAAAAGAAAATTAGCGTAGATGCGAGTTTCAGATGAAAAAGATAAAATATGTTAAAACGGTTTGAAGAAGTATTATTAGAACTTAGTTACGTTTTCAACCGGTATGAAAAGCAAATCAGCAGGTTCATGTTTTATATGAGTCTGGTTTGCTTTTGCTATGTTATTTTTCATGTTGGGTATTTGGAACGTAAGCAGCTAAAAGTTTATTATTCTTATGAACTCATCCTTAAAGGAGTATTTTATTTTTTAGCGGTTTTAAATGGCTTGTTTCTGACAGTCTCTGTTATTGGTTACAAGCGGCTTAGAATACCTCATTACGCCTCTTTATTTGTATTTGTTTACTTTTTCCTAGTTGCTTTAGGAAGAAACTCCAACATAGATCTACTAGAGTTTTTTAAAGGACCAGAATGGATTTATGTAGGGGTCGCTATAATCTTTGTAGCCGAGCTGTCAAAAAACAGCCTCTTGTTTGATAACTTTTATTTCAACCCCACGATCTTATTTATTATCAGCTATCTGATGCTGATATTTATAGGCTCTGGCCTGCTGATGCTTCCTAGGGCTTCATCTCATGGGATTTCCTTGTCTTTTATTGATGCGATGTTTATGTCAACGAGTGCCGTTTCCATTACTGGGTTGACCGTTGTTGATGTCAGTAGTCAACTGAGTTTTTATGGAAAGTTTGTAATCATGGTATTAATGCAAGTAGGAGGGTTGGGGATTATGACCTTCACGGGTTTCTTTGGATATTTTTTCTCCGGGGGCTTCTCTTTCAAAAATCAGCTCATGTATGGGGAGATATTAGGGGAAACAAAGTTAGGTTCCGTAGTATCTACGCTATTGAAGATTATATTTATCACTTTCTTATTTGAGATTATTGGTGGGGTATTGATTTTTATTTCTTTAGAAGACTATACTTTTAATTCGGTTGGAGAGAAGGTGTTTTTTGCAGCCTTTCATTCTATTTCAGCTTTTTGTAATGCGGGATTCACCACCATTGATGGCGGGATGACTAATACCCTATTTCGTCATAATTACGGCCTGCAGCTGGCCCTAACATTCACCTTGATCTTTGGTGGGTTAGGATTTAGCCTAGTAAATAATACCTACATCTATTTTAAAACAAAACTCACTGCATTGGTCAAAAGGTTTGTCTTAAACAAGCAACATATTCATAAACCGCAGGTCTTTAGTTTCAACTCTAAATTTATTTTAACCTGTAACCTCCTAGTAATTGCAGCTGCTACGCTGTTTTTCTTAATTTTTCAATACGACGGTGCTTTACTAGAAGATGAAAGTTTGTTTGGTAAGTTCTCCGCTTCTTTTTTTATGGCCAATTCGGCGAGATCCACAGGGTTTAATAATATGCATGTTGCAACTTTAGGGGCTCCAACATTGTTATTGTTTTCCGTTTTAATGTGGATCGGGGCATCTCCAGGGTCTACAGGTGGTGGTGTAAAAGTTACTACCGTGGCTATTGCAGTTTTAAATGTATTTTCCCTGGCAAAAGGCAAAGAGAATATAGAGCTTTATAAACGGAAGATTATGCATGAATCCGTCCAGAAAGCCTTTGCAATCATTGTGCTTTCTTTTGTCGCTATAGGAATAAGCTTTCTGCTGCTAGTTATTACCAATCCTCATCTTTCTTCAAAGACTTTAATTTTTGAATCCATTTCCGCATATTGTACTTGTGGTCTAAGCTTAGGAGCTTCTCAGGATTTAAACAGTGCTGGAAAAATCATACTTGTTGTCACGATGTTTGTAGGTAGGGTAGGTCTCCTGACAATTATAGTAGCACTTATTAAAGACACCAAAAGTAGGACGTATAAATATCCGACAGAAAAAATAATGTTTTAATGAAATATATAGTATTAGGACTCGGTCATTTCGGACAATCTTTAGCTACCCACCTCACTGAATTGGGTCATGAGGTCATTGGTGCGGATTTAAATATGGAGTTGGTAGAGCAGTTAAAGGATAAGATAACCCATACGGTCTGCTTAGATTCCACCGATAAATCAGCAGTTGGAGCATTGCCTTTGAAAGATAGTGATGCGGTAATTGTTGCAATTGGTGAAGATGAGGGGGCGTCGTTATTGACCACGGCTTTGTTAAAGCAGCTGGGTGTAAAGCGAATAATAGGAAGGGTTGTCTCTGGTCTTCAGAAAACTGTACTTGAAGCAATGAATATTCGAGAGTACGTCATGCCTGAGGAAGAAACGGCAGAGCGTTTAGCGATGCGGCTGGACAACGTAGATATAATCGATTCTTTTAAAATTTCGGATAACTACAGTATTATAGAGATGGTAGTTCCTGCACGCTATGCAGGGATGAGCTTAAAAGAGGCGGACTTTACCAATAAGTATCAAGTGATAGTACTTACTACGCTTAAGACCCAAATCGACAAGAAGGGCAATCAGATGAAGGTGGAGAAAGAAGCCTCAGGAATAGCAAACTCCCATACCGTTTTAGAAAAAGACGATGTCCTTGTCTTATTTGGTGAAACTAGCAGTATTAAAAAACTTATCCATAAGAGCGGAGGAATATAACGAGTAGGAATGTGGATTAATGGATTCTTATTTATATTTTTGAAGCTTGAAGAAAAAGTCCTTTTATACATATGAAAACCTGGTTTAAACAGAATTCACCTCACCTGATTGTGATTGGGGTATTTATCTTATTGGTTATAGTTTACTTTTCTCCTTTATGGAATGGAGAGGTACTCTATCAACACGATGTCATTCAAGCAAACGCATCTCAAAAAGAAATCATGGAATACATGGCTAAAGACGGTAAAGCACCGTTATGGACAAATTCCATGTTTGGCGGTATGCCCGCCTACCATATATTTCAAGAGCACGTAGTCAACATTACAACTTATATCATTCGAGCTGTTCGAGGGGTGTTCCCTTCACCAGCTGATATCATACTGGTTTCCCTACTAGGAAGCTACTTGCTTTTTTCAGCCTTAAGATTGAAACCTCTGCAGGCCGCCATAGGAGCAATTGCTTTTACTTTTTCTTCCTATAACATCATTTATATTGAGGCCGGTCATTTAAGTAGGTCTTATGCCATCGCATATATGGCTCCTGTTTTAGCATCGATGATCATGTTATTTAGAGGGAACCGTTTATGGGGTGCTTTATTTTTGATGCTATCCATGGCCCTAGAGATTAGGTCCAACCACATTCAAATCACCTATTACTTATTTCTGATCATCTTGATCTTGGTTGGTTTTGAATTCTACAGAGCTTTTAAAGAGAAGAAACTGCCTGACTTCTGGAAAGCCATAGCTATTCAAACGGGTGCAGTGCTGATTGCATTAGCTGTGAACGCTTCGTTATTATTGCCTACCTACGAATACAGTCAATTGACAACTAGGGGGAAAGCGAATATCGTTAAAGTTGACAATAATAAAGAGTCTAAAGGTTTAGATAAGGAGTATGCTTATAATTGGAGTCAAGGGGTAGGAGAGAATTTAACATTTTTAATTCCCAATGCCTATGGTGGGAGAAGTCAAAACGTTCTGGATGAAAACTCAAATGTCGGGAAATTCTTCACGAGCCTAGGTGTACCGAGCCATCAGGCTGCACAATTCGCCAGTGGATTGCCCGCTTATTGGGGAGAAAAGCCTTTTACCTCGGGTCCCTGGTATTTTGGTGCCGTCGTAGTTATGTTCTTCATCCTAGGGATTTTTATAGTCAATAACCGCTTGAAATGGTGGATTTTGTCGTCTGTAATTTTATCCATTTTTCTGGCTTTTGGAAAGCACTTCCCTTTAATATCTGACTTATTCTTTGATTATTTTCCACTTTATAATAAATTTAGAGCTGTAGAGTCCACCCTGATACTAGCTTCCTTGCTGATTCCCGTATTGGCGGTTTTAGCTTTAAATGAGTTATTGGGCATTGAAAATCTGGACAAAAAACTCGAAAAGAAAATTCTTTATTGCTTTGGTGGAGTTTTACTGCTTAGCTTATCTGTAGCATTAGTACCGGAGTTGTTTTTGAGTTTCAAGAACTCCTCACACGGTGAGTTTACGCAATCCATTGGCCAGCAACTAGGCGAGCGGTCCTTGGGAGATCAAGTTGGAAGCGCCTTGATAAAAGATAGAAAAGACCTAGCGGTAAACGATGCTTACCGTTCGTTTTTCTTAATTGCTATCAGCTTTGCTCTGGTGTGGTTTTTCTTAAAAAAGAAACTGAACCAAAACGTCTTGTTAATTGGTTTAGCTATTTTGATAGTTTTCGATTTATGGACTGTCGATAAGAGGTATCTCAATAAAGACTCGTTTATAAATAAGCGCTCTGTGCAGTCGACAATTAAAAAACGTGATATTGATGAGTTGATTTTGATGGATAAAGATTTATCCTATCGTGTGTTAGATTTAACGACAAATAGCTTTTCGGATGCAAAAGCTTCGTTCTATTATAAAAATTTGGGAGGCTACCATGCCGCCAAGTTGATGCGCTTTCAAGAAATATTAGAAAATCAATTTTCCGGCGCCCTTAATGAAGACGTACTGGATATGTTTAACACGCGGTATATTATCAGTGTGGATCAATCCAATCAGTCAGAGCGCGTGAACCGCCGCAGCTCAGCAGCAGGAAATGCGTGGTTTGTCGATAGGGTGTCTTTTGTGGATTCTAATGCTGAGGAGATGCGCTCATTAAATAGCTTTGACGCCACCAAAGAAGCTTTTGTACATAAAAAATTCAAGTCGCAAGTTCCAGTAAATAAACTAGGATCTAAATCAGGGTCTAGCATTAAACTAATTTCCTACCACCCCGATACGCTAAGGTACGAGTATGAAGCAAATGACGATTTATTCGCTGTGTTTTCTGAGATGTATTACGAGAAGGGTTGGGAAGCTTATATCGATGGCGAGCCTGCACCAATCATTAGAGCGAATTATGCTTTAAGGGGGTTAGTGGTCCCTGAAGGAGTGCATGAAATTGAATTTGTCTTTGCGCCTAAAAGTGTACGTATCGGTAATATGATTTCCCTTGCAGGATCTCTTGTTTTAGGAGCGAGCTTTGTGGGATTAATAGGATTTCATTTTTATAGAAGACGTCAAGAGTAAAACTATAAGCTTGGCCTCTTATTAATAGATCTTTAAGTAAGAATTATAAAACAGGCTTGCCCCTAATACGCAAGCCTGTTTTGGGTTAAGCTATTACTCTAAGAAATGTGTTTCGCCGATTTTTAGTCCTTTTTGGCTAGCCCAGCTTTCAATTAGTGGCTTTTCGTACTTAAACTCCCGGTATTCATCGGGTGACATAATCGGTATGCCTCTAACAATAGGATAAATCCTTTTACAGCTAGAGCATGTTAATAAGCCACTTTGAATATTATCGTTTATATCTTGTTGCACAATATGCAGCTCGAGGTCTGATTTATCAAATGGACAACATAATTTATTCTTTATAGTATCTAATTTCATTTTAATTTTTCTTTATATAATTTAAGAGATTTTAAAGGGTTTTCAGCATTCATGATCCCTGAAACTACCGCAATACCGTCGTAATTAAGTTCTTTTAATTCTTCCATATTATCTGGGGTTATTCCGCCCGATAAAAAGATAGAAACCTCCTTAAGCTCCTTGCATCTCACAATGGTTTCAAAGTCTACCAGCTCGCAACTGTTGCTTGTTGGTGACTGGAAAATTGAGCAAAACGACACATAATCAAATTGCCAATCGCTTTCTTCTAATAGAGCATCCAAATCGTTGGTTAAAGTGAGTCCTTTTAAAAATGGACGATTGATCTGAGCTTCTATCTCCTTTTTATGGATGGGAATTTCATCGAAGTGTACCCCATCAAAGCCGAACTCTACCATTAAATCAATGCGGTTATTGATAAATATGGGTGTATCGGAATCTTTAAATAGCTGTTTGATGCTGCTTAGAAGATCCGTGTATGTTCTTCCTGGTTTGAAGTTATCCCAAATTTGAATCGCACTTAATTTTTGATCTTTTATTTTTAAAAGCTGATTGATTAACTCCGATTTATCTTTGTCTGGGTCTATTACTAGGTATATGCCTTTGTTTATAGTCTTCATTTAATCTTTTCCTTTGTTTAAAGCTGAAAAATAGGCTTCCCAGTAGGGATCAATTGCCTGGTAGTCGATGTTGCTTTCCGTTTTTTCAGTGAATTCTCCAATTATGGAGCTATCTATCCCATACGTTTTAAGGTGCTGAATTAGAGCAGTAGCCTTTTTGGGAGATACCGCTAGTAGTAAACTTCCTGCACCTATACTTCGTAAAGGATCTATGTCAAAAAGCTTACATACACTTTTTACCTCCTCTAGGATCTGAACTTTTGAAGAGTCTATTTGTATCCCTAGGCCACTGGCGGAGGCAAACTCATAAGCTGCGCCATAGACACCACCCTCGGTGACATCATGCATGGCTTTTACAACCCTTTGGTCATTTTGATAAGCTCCAGAAATCAATGCATCTTGAACGCAAGATGTTTGATAAAATAAAGTGCTGACTTTTTCGAACACCTCCTGCCCTAATTCGCTCTTGATGAAATTAGGAAAGCTTTTTACCAATATACTGGAGCTGGATAGTGCGGCAGATTTAGTCATAAGGAGTAAATCGCCGGCACTGGCCATAGCTGAAGTGCGTACCTGCTTGGCCTTACCAATGGCAAGTAAGGTAATCCCTCCAATTAATGTGGAGCCGCTTAAAGGATCAAAGGAAGTGTGACCACCCGTAATGTGGACGCCTAGTTCGGTACAGAACTTGTGTATGTATTTCCAATAATCCTTTAACAGGTCGTGATCTGTGTTTTCTGGAAGCTGCATCACCAGTTGGGCATACTGTGGTGCTAAGCTGCTTGTCGCTAGATCGTTGGCCGCTAGATAGATGGAGAGCCAAGCGGATTCCTTAGGTGATAATCTGGGAACTAAACTCAGCGGATCACTCGCAGTGACAAGCGCATTGCCGCCATCAATATGGATGCTAGCAACGTCTACGCCAAATGATGCCCCTTGCCGCACTTCAGCTCTTTGGGCACCCAAATTGTTGAATATAAGATTCTGCAGGGTTTCTTTAGTTGCTTTTCCAGGTTGTTGCATATCATACATCATTAAACTGGACATATAGCCCAAAAAAATCACCAAAAGGAACGCTCCACTGCTGCACAGGGAACCACTTGGGTAGGCCCGTACAAGACCACCGTATTGTATATTCTCTTCCTTTTAATGCCTCGTGGATTATTTCTGTTAGCATTTTTGGGGTGTAAAAAGTCGCCGTTACATAAAAAGGGTTTTTACCGAATGCTTCTTGCACCCTTCTTCGAATTACCTTTGGCGAGTTTCTGTTCATCATTCCCATAGCAATACCGTATTTACCGACTCTAGCAGCCTCTTGGATGACCTTTACAGGGTTTCTGTAGTATTCAAAAGTTGTAATAAAGGCCAGCGCATCAAAAGCATGGTCTTTAAATGGCATATAATGGGAATCGGCCATAACCAGATCTCCATCAAACAAATTTACGGCTTGTGAAAGCATTAGGGGAGATATGTCACCACCACTGGCCTGAATTCCGATATCCTGCCACCAGCGGGTGAAACGCGTTGTTCCACAACCAAACTCCAAAAGTTCTTTTACCCTTTGGTCAGCACAAACCAGCTGCTCCATGACCTTCTTTTGCCAAATTTCAGCTCGCTTATAGCGCCCTTCGTACCACTGTTCATACGTATCGGTATGCTCACGGTTGAAAAACCATTCTTCGCGATTTTGCCAATTTTGCTGGCTTTGAGGAATTAATTCAAGATTGTTTTGTTTTTGTATTTCCATTTGCTTAAGCATTAATTAACTTTATACAAGCTGGAAATACCAACAACAGGTATAGGCAGAAATACATCCAATTAACTGGCCGTGTGCGTTCCCTACGTTGGCATTATCCAATTCAGGTTGCGGGTTTGTTCTCAGCCGTTGTTACAGCACCCCGAGCAACATCGGCAAAATACACAAAAATTAACACAATAAATAATAGCGGAAACTTAACTAGCCAAGGGAAGAAGTACTTGGAGTAGGAGCTACCAACTTGTTGAGGCATCTTTTGTAATTCCACCAGCAGAATTTAGGATGCTATGAAACTTTATTTATCTTTATATTTTTACAATCGATCTAGAAGCCAGATGGATAATTGTTAATTTGTGACATAAACATGGCGATACATTTCTGTAATGAGGTCTTGGGAATCACCTAGTTAATTAGGCTTAATGGAGATATTGATGACCAATGAGAGTTTGAATGAAAACGCTGTCTTAGGGTTCTTGCTCAAATGAAAGGCTATGTATGGCTGATCTTATAGGAAAGCCTACTCCAAGTGATTTTAGGAGATGAAATTTATAATTTATGGAAAAATACATTCAAAAATCGGTAATTAATAAACTTATTTTATTTGTGTTCTTTTTCTTAGGCTTTAGCACTCTTTTAGCTTAAGATCTAGAGATTATGGACCCATCGGGGGGAGTGAAGCTTAATATTACTGTGAGCTTAATCAACGGAAGAACGCTTCATTTCAGTGATTTTGAAGAAATGTCCGAGGCCGACTTTAAACGAATAAAAAGTATTAAAATTTTAAACAACGGCGTGAAAACACAAATGGATTCTTCTTTATTAGACAAGTTATTTAATCACACTCCACACTTATATTATTTGACTATAGATGATAATGTTCACATCAAGGAATTGCCGAAAATTGAAAATGATAATAACAGCTTGATTTATCTCATTTTAAGCGGCAATCAACTGCAGGAGATTCCCGAAGATTTCGCTAAGCTCAAAGCATTAAAATCCTTTCGATGTTTACGTAATGAGATTAGTTCCTTGCCGGAAGGGTTTGCTGGACTAAAAAGCCTTAAGACATTAATGGTTGCTGGAAACAATTTCAAGGAGTTTCCAAAAGAAATCCTCGAGCTCCATGCGTTGGAGCGCTTGCAATTTAATGAAGAGTTCGGTGTTCTACCTGTTGGTATCAGCAATTTAGAGAGACTCCTAAAGCTCTCAGTGAGTAGTGCAAGCCTGTCTAGCCTTCCAGAGTCTTTAAAGGAAATGAAAAATCTTGTGACAATCGATTTACCGTATAATGAATTCACAAAATTACCAGATCCACTAAAAGAAATGGAAAACATAAGTAGAGTGGATCTAGGTCACAACCCCTTAAATAAAGAAGAGCTAGCAGCTTCTTTGGAGGGTTTCCAAGGAGAAGAACTTATCCTTTTCACAACATTGAATGAGTCAGATAGGTTGGAACTGTCGGAATTATTTCCAGAGATTAAATTTCGCAAGTCGGCCATGTATCTTTATTAATTCAGCTGGAAGCTTCAACCCCGATATTGCAGAGTAAAAACCTTACATTTGTAGCAATGATAAATATAGATGTATTTGTTCGCAAAGGTAGGGTAGAGGATGCACCCGCTGCGGCACAGTTGATTGTGCAGGCTATGGAAGACACCGCTAGGCGCTTAGTTTGTACAGATGATATGAGTCAAGTTATTAAAGCTTTTGAATATTTATACCGTCAAAAAAACAATTTATACAGTTTTCAGAACATTGTAGTTTTGGAATGTGAGGGTGAGGTTGCTGGAATTATAACGACTTACGACGGCGGAAGATTGAAGGAACTTAAAAAGTTAGCTTTTGATTATTTTGCCGAGTTTGGTTTTGATGGTAATATGCAAGATGAAACGCAACCTGGAGAGCTCTATATTGATACCTTGAGCGTTAGCGCCAAGCATCAAGGCAAGGGCTATGGGCAGCTACTGATAAACCACATTTTAAAAGAGGCTCCTCATGTGGGGTTCTCTAAGGTGGGTTTATTAGTGGACGTGGAAAATCCCCGTGCGAAAAAGCTATATGAGCGCTTAGGCTTTCAAACTGTAGGAAAGAAAATGCTCTTTGAGGATCATTTTGAGCATATGCAATACGAAGTTTCGTAAGGTTACGGCCTAATATTTACAGGTCAGCAATCAAAAAGTTATTGAAAAAAGTATTCAAAATCATTTTTTCGTTTTACAATTTATGTAAATTTGCAGAAATATTTAACATTTCACGCCGTTTGCAGCGGTATCAATGAATAATTTATGGCAAAATATAACACATTACTCTACTATTGCTATAGTCCAATAGAAAATGGAGAAGAGTTTGCAGCACAGCATCTCGAATTTTGTAAGTCTTTAGGCTTGGTAGGGCGCATCATAGTCGCCGATGAAGGACTAAATGGAACAGTTTCCGGTACGGTTGAAGCGTGCCAGAAGTATATGCAAGAGGTCCATCGGGACCCGAGGTTTGCTACAACAGACTTTAAAATCGATGAGGTTGAAGAACCCTCATTTATAAAAATGCACTGTAGGTATAAACAAGAAATTGTTAACTCGGGATTGACCGAGGTAAAGCCTTTTGAAAAAACCGGGATCCATTTAAAACCGGAAGAGTTTTTAAAAATGAAGGACCAAGAAGACGTGGTCGTTCTAGATGTTCGCTCTAACTACGAACATAGCGTCGGAAAGTTTAAGGATGCGGTTACCTTGGATATCGAGAACTTCAGAGAATTCCCAGAGAAACTCGGCGAGTTAGAAAAGTACAAGGGTAAAAAGATTTTAACCTACTGCACAGGGGGGATTAAGTGTGAGAAAGCTTCAGCTTTTTTATTAGAGCAAGGCTTTGACGATGTTTATCAGCTCCATGGGGGGATAATAAAATACGGGAAAGAAGTAGGTGGAGAGGATTTCGAAGGGAAGTGCTATGTTTTTGATAATCGTCTAACGGTAGATGTGAATCACGTTAATCCTGTTGTTATCTCTGCTTGTAAGCACTGCGGCACGAGAACTGCTAAGATGATTAATTGCGCAAACCCAGAGTGTAATGAGCACTTTACACAATGCGATGATTGTGGTTGGAAGATGGACGGATGTTGCTGTTCAGCATGTATGGAACACCCTAGAAAAAGAGAGTATGATGGGACGGGTTATTATGTGAAAATTCCACAACCAGTAAACACAGAGAAAATCAGTAAGAGGAAGCATAAAATAATTTCCAAAAAGAAAGAAATAAACTGATTAACAAAACTTTTTAAATATTATTGGGTTACACTACTTGTAGCCCTTTTTTGTTTTGTAACTTAGGGAGTATTATCATTTTACTTTGCAAAAAGAAGTGGGCCAATTTATAAGAATCCCAATTTTGGAGGTATAAAATGATAGTCCTACAAGTAAAATGCTCGAATATGCGTCTAAATACTTTTGTTAATTGATAATTTGCCGATTAGAATAAAGAGGTTATATGTTAAACGTCAAGCTTAATCAAACCCCTATAGAATATGTTAAAGGTATTGGTCCATACCGTGGAGATTTGCTAAAAAAGGAACTGGGTATTTTTACTGCGGGAGACCTTTTAAAACACTACCCATTTAGATATATAGACCGCACCGAGTTTCATAAAGTCAATGAAATAAACCCCCAGTGGCCGTCGGTTCAAGTTGTTGGACGGCTTATTCGTTTGAGTGAGGTAGGAGTCAAAAGGGCGAGAAGGCTTGTTGGCGTGTTTTCGGATGAGACCGGGAGCGTTGAGTTGGTTTGGTTTAAGGGGATTGCTTATTTACAGAAACTTTTAAAGGTTAACGAGGTTTATGTAGTTTATGGTAAGCCTCAATTATATAGGGGAGTAATTAATATTACACACCCAGAAATGGAGACTTATCAATCCAGCTCTAGTAGTACCATTTCAACATATATACAACCGGTATACTCCACAACAGAGAAGTTAAAGAAGTCCGGCTTAGATAGCAAGGGTATTCGGCAGGTGATGCTCAGTTTAATACAGCATAATATAAATCAGGTAGCTGAAAACTTGCCGGAATATGTCATTGAGTCCAATCAATTAATGGGAAAGAGGGAGGCTGTTCGCGCAATTCATTTTCCCAAGTCACAGGAGGAACTGAATTCTGCTGTTAGCCGGCTAAAATACGACGAACTATTTTTTATACAGCTGGGCTTATTAAAAAACAAGCAGCTTACCAAAGAAAAGTTTAAAGGGCATTACTTTTCACAGGTTGGCGAATCATTTAACAATTTTTATTTTAATAGGTTGCCCTTCCCACTTACAAATGCTCAAAAGCGGGTGGTTAAAGAGATTCGGAACGATACCCGTAGTGGATTTCAGATGAATCGACTGATCCAGGGAGATGTGGGCTCGGGGAAAACGGTGGTTGCTCTGCTGTCTATGCTGCTCGCTATCGATAACGGATACCAGGCATGTATGATGGCGCCCACAGAGATATTAGCGCAGCAGCACTATAAAGGGATTCAGGAGCTCTTGGGGGAAGGCATCGCCAAAGTACATCTCTTGACGGGTTCAACACCGGCTAAAGAACGCAGGGATTTACATGCAGCACTAGAGGCGGGAGAAATTCATATCTTAATAGGCACCCACGCATTGATAGAAGATAAGGTGAAGTTTAAAAACTTAGGCTTGGTGGTCATTGATGAGCAGCACCGCTTTGGAGTCGAGCAAAGAGCAAAATTATGGTTGAAGAATCATACGCCACCCCATATGCTTGTTATGACAGCAACGCCAATTCCTAGGACTTTGGCCATGACTTTGTATGGGGATTTGGATATTTCTATCATTGACGAGCTCCCGGCCGGGCGCAAGCCCATTAAGACGGTACACTTTTATGAAAATAGAAGGCAGCGTGTTTTTGGCTTTATGAGGGAACAAATTACCCGGGGGCGCCAGGTTTATGTAGTTTATCCTTTGATCAAAGAAAGTGAAAAGTTGGACTTGTTGTTTTTAGAGGCCGGACTTGAAGGTTTATCGCGAGAGTTCCCACTGCCGGAATATAAAATCAGTATAGTCCATGGGCAAATGACTCCCAAAGAAAAAGAGGGGGAAATGCAAAGGTTTGTTCAGGGAAAAACGCAGATAATGGTTGCTACAACAGTGATAGAAGTGGGGGTAAATGTTCCCAATGCGTCTGTAATGATTATTGAAAACGCAGAACGCTTCGGTTTGTCGCAGCTCCATCAGTTAAGAGGGAGGGTGGGCAGAGGTGCTGAACAATCTTATTGTATATTGATGTCTGGCGATAAGCTCAGTAAAGAAGGTAAAGAACGCCTGCAGATTATGGTAGAAACTAACGATGGATTTCGAATAGCGGAAGCAGACTTGAAGTTAAGAGGTCCTGGGGATATTTCTGGCACTCAGCAGTCGGGTGTTTTAGATTTAAAAATGGCAAATTTAGTGACCGATCAAGAGCTATTATCGCATATCAGAAATCAAGTAATTGCTATCTTTGATAAAGATCCCCAGTTGATGTTGCCAGAAAATGGGCGATTGAACGCGTATTTTCAAGGAAAGAAAAAAGGAATGTTTTGGGAGAAAATCTCCTAAATTTAATGAAAACAAAAAATATAATGTATGCTAAATAGTGAAATGTACGATACTGAAGTACAGCCTGAAAGAGCAGTTTTGGTAAGTGTAATCACTCCGGATATCACAGAAGCTATCGCTGAGGAACATTTACAAGAACTAGCCTTCTTAGTGGAAACGGCTGGCGGTATAACAGAGAATATTTTCACTCAAAAATTAGATATGCCAAATAGCAGTACCTTTGTAGGTAAAGGGAAGCTGGAAGAGATATCTGAATATGTGAAAGTCGAGGAAATTGATTTAGTTGTTTTTGACGACGAGCTGAGCCCATCTCAGCTTCGAAATATTGAAAGAGCTTTGCAGGTACGGATTTTAGACCGCTCAAACTTGATCCTTGATATCTTTGCTAAGCACGCTAAAACGGCGCAAGCTAAGGCTCAAGTGGAGTTGGCTCAACTGCAGTTTATGTTGCCCCGACTTACCAGGATGTGGACCCACTTGGAGCGGCAAAGAGGGGGTATTGGAATGCGTGGTCCTGGTGAAAAGCAGTTAGAAACAGATAGAAGAATTATTTTACAGAAAATTTCTTTGCTGAAAGAAAAACTTGAGCATATTTCAAGACAGAGTGAGACTCGAAGGAAATCCCGTGGGGCGTTGGTGAGAGCATCCCTAGTGGGGTATACGAACGTAGGAAAGTCTACCCTAATGAATGCCTTATCGAAGTCAGACGTGTATATAGAGAACAAGCTTTTTGCAACCTTAGACACAACGGTCAGAAAGGTAGTAATTGACAATTTGCCTTTTTTGCTTTCTGATACCGTTGGTTTTATTCGCAAATTACCTCATCATTTAATTGAGTGTTTTCAATCCACTTTGGATGAAGTGTATGAATCCGATCTGCTCATCCATGTGGTGGATATCTCGAATGCGAACTTTGAAGACCACATGTTAACGGTTAACCAGACTTTACAGGACATGAAAGTTTTGGACAAGCCTATAATCACGGTGTTTAACAAGGTCGACCTATATAGGGAATATCAGAGTAGTGAGGAGCATGAAGAAGTTATGGACCTAGAGGATTTTGAAAGAACGTGGATGGCAAAGCATGCTGATCCCGCTGTTTTTATTTCTGCAGAAACTGGGGAAAACCTGGATAATTTTCGAGAGCTTTTATATGAGAAAGTTCTAAAAATACATCAATCGAGATATCCATATAATGATCTTTTGTATTAATAAGGGTGGTAGATTTTTTACTTAAAACAAGTTGTTAATGAGGATAATGGCCTTTGACTATGGGACAAAACGTATAGGAGTAGCGGTTACCGATCCGCTGCAAATTATTGCCTCGCCTTTACGCACGGTGCATCCCTTGGAAGTGTGGACTTTCATAGAAGATTATTTAAAGACAGAGCAGGTGGAGACTTTTGTAGTGGGCCTACCACGTCAAACCGATGGATCACCTTCACCATCCGCTCAGCATGTGGTGGGGTTTGTAAGAAAGCTGAAAAAGACCTACCCTCAGATCAGTGTGGTGGAAGTGGACGAGCGGTTTACCTCAAAAATGGCCGAGAGGTCATTAAAGGATGTGAGTTATAGCAAAACAAGATCGAATCAAAAAGAAGTAGTAGACCAAATTGCTGCTACATTTATCCTGCAATCATTTCTAGAGCAAAGTTAGTAGCATGGCATTAAGAAACATACAGTTTTTTCAACAGCAAACAGATTATAAGGTTCGAAATAAACAGCACCTTAGAAAGTGGATTCAACAGTTAATTACCCAAGAGGCTGGGTTAAAGATAGGTGCTATAAACATTATAATCTGTGATGATCCATATCTATTGGAAATCAATCAAGCGTATTTGGACCACGACACTTACACAGATATTATTACATTTGATCTTTCTCAAGAGGAAGATGTCTTGAGTACAGACATCTACATTTCTATTGATAGAATTATAGAAAATGCCTCCTTATTTTCTAATAAGAGTGCGGAGGATGAACTGCATAGGGTAATCGCTCATGGGTTATTGCACTTATGCGGTTATAATGATGAAGCGGAAGATGAAAAAAAGGAAATGACTGATGCTGAAAACAGGTGGTTAGGTGCTCGCAGCTGGAAGTGACGGG